>Ga0210388_10000087_pt1 | contig 120057 bp, 119 predicted proteins | sample IncBWC19OmetaG_FD_155485 | JGI IMG/M metagenome (GOLD analysis project Ga0210388, IMG submission 155485) | Forest soil microbial communities from Barre Woods Harvard Forest LTER site, Petersham, Massachusetts, United States - Inc-BW-C-19-O ... | reverse complement strand
ATCGGCTCCTTCCATGCGACCAGCGGAGGTGAATCGATCGGCGACTGCTCGCTGATCGAGAGGTTGTTTCCGTAGATCCACGCACCGCTGATCTGCAGGTAGGGCTTGCCGGTGCCGGCGAACGCCACTATCGCCGCGTCGACCACCGCAGAATCCAGATCTGCGCTCGTGGCGTCGCCGGGGCTCGCTGTGTGGATCGCTGCGTCGGCATCGCGCAGGATGCCGGCTACCGCCACTCGGTCGTAGAGGTCGACCACCGTCGCTGTGGCGCCGCGCCCGGTGACGGTTTCGGCCTGGGGCGCATCGCGGACGAGCGCCGTCACCGCGTGACCGTGGTCCTGCAACTCCGTCAGAACGTGGGATCCGACGAACCCTGTTGTGCCTGTGAGTGCCACTTTCATAGCTGAACGGCCTCCAGTTCTTATCGCTCGGCTGAGCGTAGGCGACTGAGCAGCTTTTGTCAAGCGCTCGCTTGAATTGTTTGCCGAGCTGGGAAATTGGCCCCCCCGCCGAGCGAGTCAGCCGGAGCCTGCGGCGCGAAATGCTCCTGCGAGTATCGGGATCAGCAGTCGCTCGATCTGCTTCTGGGACTTGTCGCTCAACTCGTTCCCTACGGGTGCGAGTACCAGCCAGTTGATCAACCCGGCGACGCAGCGGGTGCGGAAGATCAGCTCCCGATCCTTCACACCCTGGAGGTTGGCCTTGAGCACCCGAAGCACGTCGGCTCGGATCTGCTCGAATCTGAGGTCGAGCCGACCCGATCCCTCCGGAGGGTCGATCCCGGCTCGGGCCACGATGCGCATCACGGCAAGATCGCGACCCCCAGCGACCAGCGAGCCGATCAGCGGGCGCGCAAAGGCTTCCGCCAGAGCCTCGAGCGTGGAGTCGGGATCAAGCGCGCTCACCGCCGCCTCCTGGGCGTCGAGGTAGCGCCCCAACGCGTCCTCGATTGCCGCGTCACACAACGACTTGAGCGAGCCGAAGTGGTAGCTCACGGCCGCGACGTTCGCGTCCGCGGCATCGGTCAGCTCCCGGAGTGTGACGCCGTCCTCGCCGCGTTCCGAGAGCAGGTCGAGTGCTGCATCCATCAGCCGAGCGCGCGTCCGCAGGCCCACCTCGCGACGCTGGTCCGGTCTCGCTGATTGCATGCCAAGTTATTCAATCAGACGCTTGAGACGCGGTCGGGGCTGCTCAGCTCGCGACCGGGCCACCCTGCGCGCGCTGGGCCAGGCCGTCCCACTTCTCCCAGGTGTCGATCCGAGCGGCGTACTCGCGCCGGATCATCTGCAGGCCGCTGCTGCCGAAGAACACCCGCAACGGAGGCTCGGCGGCGTCGACCAGCTCGAGCATCGCGGCGCCGGTCGCCTGCGGGTCGCCGGGTTGCGATCGGATCGGTCCGAGTGCCTGCAGACGACGCTCACGCACGCCGTCATAGACGGCCATCTGCTGTGCCCTGCCTGCCGAGTCTCCCGACCAGTCGGTGGTGAAGCCTCCGGGCTCGACGAGGGTCACGTGGACGCCGAACTCGGCGAGCTCCGCGGCGAGCGACTGGCTGAACCCCTCGAGCCCCCACTTCGAGGCGTGGTACAGGCCCAGCAGCGGGAACGCCATCACGCCGCCGATCGAGGAGACCTGGATGATGTGGCCGGAACGCTGCTCGCGCAACAACGGGACGACGGCTTTGGTGACCCAAAGTGGGCCGAACAGGTTCGTCTCGATCTGACGCCGGGCCTCCGGCTCGGTCAGCTCCTCGATCGCACCGAACTGGCCATAGCCTGCGTTGTTCACGACCACGTCGAGTCGGCCGAAGTGCCGATGGGCGCTTCGCACCGACTGCTCGATGGCCGCCTTGTCGGTGACGTCGAGCTGCAGTGCGAGCAGGCGCTCGCCATGCGCGGAGCCGAGGTCCTCGAGCGTGCTCGTGTCCCGGGCGCTCGCCGCAACGCTGTCACCGCGCTCGAGCGCCGCCTGCGCCCACACGCGTCCAAAGCCCCTCGAGGTACCTGTGATGAACCACACCCTCGTCACGACGGCTCCTCTCGTTCGATCGCGGCCGGCGGCCGCACGACAGGAGATCTAAGCGCAAGGCGTCCCGCCGAGGTCGGTCGCTCGCGTCTCCCGGCCGACATGTGTCCAGCCGGGGCGGAGTCGATCCTCGCGGTGCCTATAGTCGCGCTTGTATGGCCTCAACGCGAGCAACGGTGCGCATCGGGCTTGCGCTCGCCACATTGGCTTCGCTGCTGACGATGGCGGGCATCACGAGCTCGGCCAGCGCCGCCACGTCCTGCTCGCAGGTGCCCACCGTCTATGGGATTCCCCCGTGGGGCTTTCACACGGGCCCCTACACCGGCGCGAGCAGCTTCGCCAAGGGCCACGGGAACATCAACCTCGAAGCCAACACGGTCTCGGGAGTCATGTGCCAGCAGGACCGCACCGGCACGATCATCATGTCGGTTGAGCACCACCTCTCTTACCACTCCCACTACGCGACGATGTGGGGCTACCCGGGGAACATCATGAAGATCAAATTCCGGATCACGAGCAGCACCGACGGCAAGTGTGCCGTCGGCACCACCGGTCGCGCGACCCTGTACGCCAGCTACAACGGCGTGCGCAGCGACAGCGTCCAGTTCTTCTTCCCCGCGCCCTGCAGCGACCAGAACCGCCTCTACCACGGAACCGAGGTCAACAACCAGGTTCCCCCGCTCTAGCCGACCGCGAGCGGACGCGCCGGCCGATTGCGGCGTAACGTAGACGGTGTCGATGGCGAGTAGCGAGCGTATCGGGGCCTCACCGATGGCGACCGTGGCGAGCTCTGCGCCCGCGGATCGTCGTTGGGCGGTGCTGGCCCTGCTCGGCGTCGCACAGCTGATGGTCGTCCTCGACTCGACGATCGTGAACATCGCGCTGCCCTCGGCGCAACGCTCGCTGGGCTTCTCCACCGACAGCCGGCAGTGGGTCGTCACCGCCTACGCGCTGGCCTTCGGCAGCCTCTTGCTGCTCGGCGGGAAGCTCGGCGACCTGTTCGGGCGCAAGTGGACGTTCGTCGCAGGGCTGGTCGGCTTCGCGGGGGCCTCAGCGATTGGAGGGTTGGCGCAGTCCTTCGGCATGCTCGTCGCCGCGCGTGCGCTGCAGGGCGCCTTCGGCGCGCTGCTTGCGCCCTCGGCGCTATCGCTGCTGACGGTCACCTTTGCCGGCTCGTCCGATCGGGCGAAGGCCTTCGGCATCTTCGGGGCGATCGCCGGGGGAGGGGCGTCGGTCGGGCTGATCCTCGGCGGGGTGCTCACGCAGACGTTGTCGTGGCGGTGGTGTCTGTACGTGAACGTGCTGATCGCGGTACCCACCGTGCTCGTCGCGCTGAGGCTCTTGCAGAACCATCCCCCCGAGGGACGCGCGCGGATCGACATCCCAGGCGTTCTACTCGCCTGCGGCGGCCTGTTCGCGCTCGTCTACGGGTTCTCCAACGCCGAGACGCATTCGTGGACGGCGCCGCTCACGATCGGCGCGCTCAGCGCGAGCGTGGTCCTGCTGGTCGCGTTCGTGGCAGTCGAGCACGTCAGAGCCGATCCCCTGCTCCCGCTGCACATCGTGACCGATCGCGCCCGTGGCGGCGCCTACCTGTCGATCCTGCTGGCGGGCGCCGGGGTCTTCGCGGTGTTCCTGTTCTTGACCTTTTACATGCAGGAGAACCTCGGCTTCTCTCCCGTGAAGACCGGCCTGGCGTTCCTACCTCTGACCGGTGTGCTCGTGGTCACCTCGACAACGGTGCAGACCAAGGTGATCGCCCGCACAGGCGCCAAGCCTCTGGTGGCCGTCGGCATGGCGCTTGGAGTGATCGCGATGCTCCTGCTCACTCGCCTTGCGCCCGGCGCCGGCTACGCAAGCCACGTCCTGCCCGCGCTGCTCATCACGGGCGTCGGAATGGGCTGCATCTTCGCACCGGCGTTCAGCACCGCCACGCTGGGCGTCGACGGCTCCGAGGCGGGCGTCGCCTCGGCGATGGTCAATACCTCCCAGCAGGTGGGCGGCTCGGTCGGCACAGCCCTGCTGAGCACGATCTTCGCGAGCGCCACGGCAGCCTACGCATCGAGCCACGCCGGGACGCCCGGACTCAGCAACGCGGCGTCAATCCACGGTTACACAACCGCGTTCGCCTGGGCCGCAGGAATCTTCGCGCTCGGCCTGCTGCTCGCGCTGCTTGTGCTGCCGGCGAAAGCCAGGAGCACCGTCTCGGCGCCAGCAGCCGACTTGCAAGATGCGCCCGTGAGCGGGCCCGTGACCGCGTCAACCTCAGGGGCGCCCGTGGTCGCGTCAACCTCGGCGGCGTCCGTGACCCCGGTGTTGCTCACCGGTCCCTGTTGTCACTTCGGTGTGGCGTCGCACGTCGCGGGCGACCCGCTGCTGGACTCTGCGGCACCCAGATAATCGTGCTCGCCGGCCCGGCGACGGGGCCCGGCTCGGCGCCAGCGGGCTGCGCAGCGACCGTCAGCCCGCGTGGGCAGGAACGATCAACACCGGTCGTCTCGCGTGCGTGGAGAGCCCATGCGAAGTGCTGCCGAGCAGGGTGCTGCGGATCGCGCCGCGTCCGCGCTGCCCGCAGACGATCAGTCCAGCGTCAATCTCTTGAGCTACCTCGCCGATCGTCGCGACGACTGAGACGTCGGCCTGGGCGGTTCGCGCGACCGCGTTGTTGCCGTGCTCTCGAGCGCGAGCGGCACCCTCCTCGGCGATCCGCATCGCGAAGGCGGCCTCTTGCTCGTCTATTTCGCCCTCGTTGGGCACGGTCGTCAGGAACGAGCCCGCTCGAACCAGGCTGGTCACTGCCGACATCCACACGGTCAGCACCACGGCATCGGCGGGGTGCGTCACGAGCTCGCCGGCGGCGCGCATCGCCGACAGCGAGCCGTCTGAGCCGTCGTAGCAGAACAGAACCGGTTTATTCATCACGAACCCTCATCGTCGTCGTGATGATCACACAGAGCGGCTGCGGAGCACTTCGAGACTGCCGAAGATTGTTCTCAGGCGTAGTACCGCAGCCGGTGTCGCGAACCCACTGTCCGCGATCAGCTTGGGCAGCCTGCCCGCACGATGGTCGCGGGTGGTCGCGACGCCGTCGCCCGCGGATTGGCGAAGTCGACGATCAGCTCTGCCAGCGCGTCCGGCTGGTCGAGCATCGAGAAGGTCTTCGCGTCTCCGATCACCGCCAATCGCGAGTCGGGCAGGGCGGCGGCGAGCCGGTGGCCGTCCTCCACGGGGAAGAACGCGTCGTCGGCGGACCACGCGATCAGCGCCGGGCTTGTGAACCCGGGCAGGCGCGCTCCCGCGCGCACGGTGCTCTCACGGTTCAGCGAGGCGGTGAAGCGCCGTATGTCGGCTCGTATTCTGTTGTCGTTCAGTGGAGCCTCGAGCCATTCGCTGACGAGCCGATCGATATCAGAGTGTGCGAGGCCGCCGTAGGCGCGTTGACGCCCGATCCGTGTCCGCAGCGGCTGCAGCGCTGCTGTGAACGCCGGCCCGGCCTTGGCGGCGGCGATGAACGGCTTTAGGATTGGCGGCGGGAAGTGCTCGAACGCGTCGCAGCTGGTCAGCACCAGCGCCCCCAGTCGCCCGGGCGCGGTGGTCGCGAGGATCTGCGCGAGCGCGCCACCGGTGTCGTTGCCGACGAGCACCACATCGTCGAGCGCGAGCACGTCCAGAAACTCGCCGATCATTGCGGCTATCCCCTCCATCGTCAGGTCCGCGTCCGCTCCCATTGGCGTCCTGTGGGCGCCGAGCGGCCAGGTCGGCGCGAGGCACGACAGACCCTGCGCAGAGAGGCGCTCGCTCAACGGCTGCCACAGCGATGAGCCCATCGCGTAGCCGTGTATGAACACAACCGGGCGTCCGTCCGACGGCCCCGACATCTCATAATGGATCGCGCCGCTGCTGAGGGTGACACTGGGCATGAGTTCCTCCATACTTGCTTGCGTGCAGGTTGCACGTAAGATACCAACAAGCTGCCTGTAAGTGCGTCGTACTCAAACAGAACGATCCGCCGCTACCCAGCAGACGCTCTTGGCCGCCGCCAGGCAGCTGTGGGGCGCCCGCGGCTACGCCGCCGTCTCGACCCCCGAGATCGCTCGCGCCGCCGGCGTGACGCGGGGCGCGATGTACCACCAGTACGCAGACAAGACCACGCTGTTCCTCGCCGTGCTCGAGGCCGTCGAGACCGATGTCCTCGAGCGGCTGACCGCTGCCGTTGCCGCCGCCCGCCCGAGCTCGCCGGCCGCTGCTCTGCACATCGCCGCCGACGCCTGGCTGGAGATCGCAGGCGAACCGGAGGTCCGACAGCTCGTGCTGCTCGACGCACCCAGCGTGCTGGGCTGGGCGGGCTTCCGCGAGATCTCACACCGCTACGGACTGGGAACAACCGAGCAGCTCCTGAGCGCGGCGATCAAGTCCGGTGAGTTGACGGCGCAGCCGACACGCCCGCTCGCCACGATCCTGATCGGTGCGCTCGACGAAGCCGCCATGAGCATCGCAAACGCCCGAAATCCAGCACGGGAGAAGGCCCAGATACGGACCGTGATCCACAATCTGCTCGACGGGCTGCTGGCGTCCGGCGCGAGCCCGGAGGGGATGCCGCCGGGCCGACCCTGAGGTCAGGAGCGCCCGGGCACGACCAGCACGGAGGTTCTCGAGTGGGCCACGACGGCGGCGGCGACGCTGCCGAGCAGATGCCCGACGAGCCCGCTGCGGCGGTGGGGCCCCAGCACGATCAGGCCGGCGCCGCTTTCCTCGGCGAGCTTGACGATCCCCTTCCACGTCGGCGCCGACTCGACCGCGACGCTCTGTGGGCGAAACCCCGCGCTCGCCGCCAGCGATGCCCCCGCTGCCGCGGTCTCCTCGGCGGCATGGCGCACCTCAGTGGCCTGCGCCGCGTTCAAGTGGCCCTCGCCTACAGGTATGAAGCCGACATCCCCCGGCTGCCAAACGCAGACGACCAGCGCCTCGCGCCCGGGCGCGAGCTGACGGCCCGCGTCCTCGATTGCGAGCTTCGCCAGCTCGGAGCCGTCGTAGGCGAACAGCACCGGACCCACGGGCGGGGCAGGCGTTGCGCCGCCACCCGTGCCACTCGATGCCATCTCAGTTGGCGCTTTCGGTCGCAGGTTGCGCGGCGCGCAGGCGCGAACGGACCCGCGCGAGCAGCGGCGGCGAGTACCACGCGGGAGCCTCACCCGCGATGAAGCGCTCGAGCTCGGGAGTCTGCGGGCGCGCGCCGCCGAGCGCGTAGATCGCGACGCCGATCACGGCGCCGCCGATCGCGAGCGCGAGACCGATCCACAGCGCGATGCCGGTCCCGGCGTCGAGGCCGCCGGCTGCGTTCGACGCGAAGTGGACGAAGATCGGCGCGATCATGAACGCCGCCACCGCTCGCATCAACTCGACGATCGCGAACACGCGCTGCAGGCTGGCCGAGGGCAGCGAGAAGCCGGCCACGAACAGCGCCGGTGCGACGGTCGCGCCAAGGCCGATGCCGGTGAGCCCCGAGCCGATCAACGTGGCCGCTTCGCTCGACGGCACGTGAATGCGGAAGACCGCGATCCCGGCCGCGAGGAACATCATCCCGATAAGCGGCAGATAGTGGATCCCGCGTGTTTGGAGGACGAGGCCGAGCACGACCGCGGTGATCACCGCCCCCGCGACCTCGGGCAGGTACAGCAGACCGAGATGCAGCGGCGAGTAGATCCCTGTGAGCGCGCCTGCGGTGAGCGCCGTTGCCGAGACCGATGCCGCCGCGGCGAAGAGCGCCACAGCGATGCCCGCGACCGGCATCGTGCTCGTCAGCATCGTGCGGATCGTCAGCAGCGGCCGCTTCGCCCGGTACTGGTAGACGATCAGGATGACGATCAGCGTGAGGCCCCCAAACAGCGGCACGATCGTCACGGGGTCGGTGAAGCTGTGCGTCAGCAGCTCGGAGGCGCCGAAGAAGGCGGACACGCAGCCGACGCCCGCCAGCGCGATCGCCGCGACACCGCGCGGCGCGTCAGGATCGCCAGGCGGGGCGTCGTCGAACGTCAACACCGCCAGCACCAGCGCCGTGGCCGAGATCGCGGCGACGATCCAGAACAGCGGCCGCCAGGCGTTGGACTCGGCCTGGAGCCCGCCGAGGGTCGGGCCGAGTGCAACCGCCCCGAAGATGCACATGTTCATGATCATCGCCGTGATGCGCAGTTTGCTGGCCGGGTAGCCGATCGCCAGCGGTGGCACGGCGGCGATCAGCAGCAGGCTCGTGCAGAGGCCCTGAAGCACGTGGCCCGCGATGTACATGCCCGCGTTCTGCGCTGAGGCCCCGAGCACCGAGCCGGTGACGAGCAGCGCCGCGTAGCCGACCATCATCCTGCGCTGCGGCAGATGCTGGGCGAACGCGACCGCCAGCACCGTTCCGGTCGCGTAGGCGGCGTTGCCCAGACCCGAGCTCAGGCTCATTGTTTGCAGGCTCGTATGTAGCTGCTTGGCGATGATTGGCGTGAGCGGCTGAAGCGCTGCTGACAGCGCCAGGAAGGGAATCAGCGCGCACATCACCATCGCCGCGACGGCTGGATATCGGCCGGCGAGCGGGCCCTGGCGCATCAGCACTCACCGTCCGATGCCGCTGCGTAGCCGCGCGGCATCGTTCTGAACATCACAACGGGCCTGTTCACGATCTCGCTCCTTGGCGATGGGGGGTCGCTCGTCTGCCTCCGGTTCGGGGTCCCGGCGGCGTCCTTCTTGTCATAGCACGGCGCCTCGCCCGTGCCGTCGCGAAGTCGCATTTAGGCCCCGATCCGCGCCGGGGCGAGCGCTCGACAGCGACGAAGGCTAGGCGCGCTCCTCGTCGAGCGCTTGGCGCTGCTCGACGAGCGACCGCAGCTGGTCGTTGATCTCGGCGGAGATCCGCTTGAGATCCCATTTGCTGAGGGTGATCAGGTGCATCGGGGAAGTTGCGACGACATCGGCAGTGCGCTTGCCGCCCGAGAGCATGCCCATCTCGCCGAAGACGTCACCCGGACCGAGCGACCCGACGACCTCGCCGCCCTTGAGCACGTCGGCGGTGCCCGTCTCGATCACGATCAGCTCGTAGGAGTAGTCGCCTTCGTGCACGAGGCGCTTGCCGGCGGAGACAGACGTCTCGCTCGAGAACACGCTCAAGGTTTTGAGCGCTTGGTCGGAGAGCGACGAGAACAGCGGGATGGTCTTCAGACGATCGGGATCCATGATCTCCAAACTTTCGCGATGGCGGTGGAAAACGGACCGACGAAAAACGGCCTGGCACCCGCAGCGCCGATCACGTGCACCCTACCGCCCAAGGCAGTACGCTTGCGGCGTGGAGCGCACGGTGGTATGTGTCGCCAGGCAGGACGGTGCACGGGCGCAGGAGGTCGCGCAGCTGGCGGCGAAATCGCTCGGCTCGCGCATCGTCGACGAGGACATCCTGACGCGCGCGGCGGCCGAGGCTGGGATCGAGCGAGACGTCGTTGCCGATCTCGAGCGCCGCAAGTCCCGCGTGATGAGCCTGCTCGAAGGCTTCGCGACGGCGGGCTTCGCACCGGGTTACGTGCCCGCCCCGAACCTCCTCAATGAGCGAGAACCCGCGAGCGATGAGCTCAGAGGGCTGATCCGATCGGTCATCGAGGAGGTCGCCGACGCCGGCAACGCGGTGATCGTCTCGCATGCGGCGTCGATCGCGCTCGGCCAGCGCGAGGACGTGCTGCGGGTGCTCGTCACGGCCTCGCCGCAGGTACGCGAGCAGCGGCTTGCGGCTACCCTCGGCATCGACGAGAAGGAGGCGGCGCGCACCGTCAAGCAATCCGATGCCGGACGCGCGGACTACATCAAGCGCTTTTACGGCATCAGCGCCGAGCTGCCGACGCACTACGACCTGGTCATCAACACCGACCAGCTCTCGCCCGAGCACGCCGCCCAGCTGATCGTCCAGGCGGCCGGCGGACGTGCCGCCGGCCGGGCGACGGTCGCGTAGCCCGTTTCACAGCTCCCGCCTGATCGTCTCCTCGAGCTCGAGGCGAACGATCCTGACGATGATGTCGTGCACGCTCGTGGCGTCTCTGGCCGCTCGCAGCCGCAGCTCGCGCCACTCGCTCGCCGTCAGCGACAGGCTCACGGACTTCGTGTTCGGATCGCCCCCCTTCGGGTGCGGCGCGCGTCCCTCCCGCTCGGACATGCACCAAGCATGTCAGGGGCCAGGAGGGCGCGCCCGCCCGGGAGGCCGCGACAAGGCAACCGTTGTGCGATCGAGGTGTATCGTCTGCGATGTGACTCCAGGGGGCGTCCGGTCACGGCGGCGCGTGCGGCCGCTACGAGCAGGGATTCGCGCGCTTCTGCGCGCCGTCCCGGCGCTGCGCGCGCCCGTGGAGACGCTGTTGTGGCGCAGCTTCTACGAGCTCACCAGCCGCAGGGGCAACGAGAGCAGCGTCACGCTGCTCAACTACGGCTACGCGGCGCCGGGTGAGACCACGCCCGGCGAGGGTGAGGATGAGCTCGGCATGGCGCTGTATGCCGCCGTCGCCGGGGCCGGCGAGCTCGCTGGCAAGCAGGCGCTCGAGGTGGGGTGCGGCCGCGGCGGGGGCTCGGCGTTCGTCTTTGAGCGTTTCCAGCCGAGCTCGTTGACCGCGGTGGATCTCGCCGGCACGGCGATCGAGCGCTGCCGGCAAAGCCACGGGCGTCCCGGGCTGACGTTCCGAACCGGCGATGCCCAGCGCCTGCCGTTCGCGGCTGACGCGTTCGATGCCGTGATCAACGTCGAGTCATCGCACTGCTATTCAGACATGCCGCGGTTCCTGGGCGAGGTACATCGCGTTCTGAGACCCGGCGGGCTGTTCCTATTCGCAGACTTCAGGCCCACTCATCCATCGCCTGAGGACCCCTTCCCGCGCGACATCGAGGTGCTGCGCCGGCAGCTCGGGGAAGCGGGACTGCGGACTGTCGAGGAACAGGACATCACCGCCGAGGTCCTCCGCGCGCGCTCGCTCGCCACGCCTGCAGTGCGCGCGAGGGTCGATCCGCGCATGCCGAAGCCGCTTCGACGCTACGCGTACGAGTACTGGGGGATCGAGGACACCACGATCTTCCGCGCCTTCGCCGACGGCAGCGTCACCTATCTGCGGTTCGTGCTCGAGAACGCCTAGTCACCGGGCCGGGCGCTCACCTCGTAGGTATGTCCCGCGTTGCGCAGGCGCTCGACCAGCGCGGACCCGAACGCCGTGGCGGGCGTCAGGACGCCGGATCGCGCAGGTAGTCGGTCTCGATCGAAGGCGAGCGCGAGGGCGCTCTCCCCGAACATGACCGAGGTCGCCTTGTAGCCGGGGTCGCCCTCGGCCTCGATCCGGCATACGTAGTGCGCACCGCCGGAGGTGCGGGCGTGGGTCTCGATGCGGTAATGGCCGCGGTCACGGCTGCGCTCGCCCGGGCCCTCGCCGGGAGAGGGGAGCACGCGGTCGAGCAGAGCCTCGGTAGGCCCAAACTGGAGTCCGGCCAGCACCGCCCCCAGCCCGGCCACCGTCGCTGCCGCGGCCACCGGTGCCAACGGGCCGTTGCCGAAGCCCATCACCTCGCGATAGCGCATCCGACGTCCGTAGTCCCACCCGCGCAACGCGTTGCTCCTGCGCACGACGCGGGTGTTCAGCGGCCCCATCACGAACGGCCCGACCCAGCCGCCGACGAGCTGATCGCGCTCGATGCCCGTCAGGTCGCGCTCCGGCCCGAGATCGGGCTCGGCGGCGCGGTCGGGGCTCAGCGCGTAGGGGTCGTCCATCAAGCGTGCGAGCGCGGGCTCGCGTGCGCGGTCTTCGATCATGCCCTTCATCGAGGCGAACGTGCCGCCGCTGAGGCCACCGCGGAAGGACCGCACGACGAGCGTCGTCTGCTCGAGCTCGCCGGCGCCGTCCGCGGTCGCGGCCTCGTGTGCGAGGAGCACCCCCAGGTCCGACGGGATCGAGTCAAAGCCGCAGCTGTGCACGATCCGCGCGCCCGACGCACGCGCAGGGTCGTCGAAGCGGTCGATCGACTCGCGCATGAACACGACCTCCCCCGTCAGGTCCGCATAGTGGGTGCCCGCCTCGGCGCACGCTGCGACCACGGGTATTCCGTAGCGTCGGTAGGGCCCGACCGTGCTGGCAAGCACGCTGGTGTCCCTCGCGAGCTCCGCGAGCGAGCTCTCGTCGAAGGAGTCGGCGACGAGCGCCGGCCAATCCTCCACTCCTAGCGAGCGCTTCAGCTGCTCGAGCTTCTCGCGCGAGCGGCCCGCGAGCGCAATGCGGGCGCCGGCAGGAGCCGCCTCGCGCAGGTAAAGCGCCGTCAGGCGACCTACGAAGCTGGTAGCCCCGAACAACACCAGGTCGAAGCGCCGGTCGCTCACAACAGCTCGAACCCTAGCCCAGGCGCGGTGCGCGGCCAGGCCCTCTAGCATCGCGCCATGCCCGCCAGCGTCTCACGCGCCAGCGGGGCGGGGCCGCTCGCAGGCGCCCCGTCAGGCGTGCTCGTCGTCGGCGCCATCGCCTCTGTCCAGTTCGGCTCGGCGCTCGCCGCGACGCTGTTCAGGCAGCTCAGCCCCGGCGGGACGGTGTTCCTGCGTCTTGCCTCCGCCGCGATCATCCTGCTGGTGCTCTGGCGTCCGCGGCTGCGCGGCCGAACCCGCGAGCAGCTGTTGCTCGCGGGTGGATTCGGGCTCGTGCTCGCCGGCATGAACCTCAGCTTCTACGAGGCGATCGACCGGATCCCGCTGGGGGTCGCCGTCGCGATCGAGTTCGTGGGCCCTCTCGCCGTCGCCGTGGCCGGCTCCCGACGTCGGCTCGACCTGCTGTGGGTCGCGCTCGCCGCCGCCGGAATCCTCGCGCTGACGCATGGCACCGCGCACGGAGTGGACGCCGTCGGCGTCGCGCTCGCGCTGATCGCCGGCGGCCTGTGGGGCACCTACATCGTCCTCAACGCCCGGCTCGGGCGGGTCTTCGAGGGCTCGACCGGTCTGACGCTCGCGCTGTGCGTGGGGGCGCTCGCGGCGCTTCCCATCGGGATCGCCGACGCGGGCAGCCAACTTCTCGATCCAGAATTGCTTGCGCTCGGGGCGGCCGTAGGAGTCCTCTCGTCGGTGATCCCGTATTCGTGCGAGGTCGAGGCGCTCCGCCGGATCGCGCCGCCTGTGTTCGGAGTGCTGATGAGCCTCGAGCCGGCCGTCGCTGCACTCGCCGGCTTCTTCGTCCTCGGGCAGGCGCTCGGAGCGCGCGCGCTGCTCGGGATCGTGCTGGTCGTCATCGCCTCGGTGGGCGCGTCGCGCGGGAGCGTCGACGCGGCCGTGTCGGTGTAGGCGTCACAAACGGATGGTCCGACTCGTATAGACCTCCAAGATGTCGGCCGAGCAAAGCGACGAGGAATTGCTGGTCAAGGGCGGTGCCCAGGGGTTCGGGCTGCTCTACCAGCGGCGCTACCCGCTCGTCCGCGGCTACCTGCGCCGGCGCGTCGGTCCGCGCCCCGACCTCGTACTCGACCTGGTCGCCGAGACGTTCGCGCGTGCCCTCGAGCGCCGCGAGCAGTTCGACCCGCAGCGGGGCTCGGCCATCAGCTGGCTGCTCGGCATCGCCCACCACGTGCTCGTCGACGCTGCCCGCCGCGGTCGCGTCGCCGACGAGTCACGGCGCCGGCTCGGGATGGAGCGCGTCCTCGTCGAGGATGCCCAGCTCGAGCTGATCGAGCGCACCAGCGAGTCCGACCTCCAGCGCGCGCTCGCCGAGCTGCCGATCGAGCAGCGCCAGGCGATCGAAGGGCGCGTCCTCGAGGAGCAGCCCTACGCAGCGATCGCGACACAGATCGGGCGCTCAGAGCAGGTGGTCCGCAAGCGCGTATCGCGCGGCCTCGCGGCCCTCAGACGAAGCATCAAGGAGAGCGCATGACCGACCCCTACAGCTTCCTCGGCGAGAGCCTCACCGCCGCCGCACGCCGGCGCCGGCACAACGGCGACGGCGCGCCGCGGAGCGTGCGCGCGTGGCTCGCTCGCCGACTGAACGCGGCCGTTATCGCCGTGGCGCTCGTGCTGGGAGGCGGCGCGATAGCCGTCGCGGCGACGGGCTTGCTGAACGGCAGTCCCGTCAAAGACCCCGCGGGAACGCCCACCCCGACCTCCGGCAGCGGCGTCCCCGTCGCCGCCGGCGGCTCGCAGCTGGCGGCGATCACGGCCGACCCCGAAGGCGGCCTGCCGTGGGCGATACAGCTCGTGCACACCACCCGCGGAGAGCTCTGCGTGCAGATCGGGCGGGTCCACGACGGCCAGATCGGCCAGCTCGGTATCGACGGTGCGTTCCATGACGACGGCCGCTTCCATCCGCTCTCGCCGGACGTCCTTCCCGAGTACGGCGGCGGCTACGCCGACATCAGCTGTGTGCTCCCCGGGGAAACGCTGATGGGCAGCCAGCCGACCCAGGATCGCAACGCGGAATGGATGGTGGGCCCGAGGAAGGCCAAACCTGCTCGGGACCTGCGCGCGATCTCCTTCGGCGTGCTCGGTCCGCACGCCGTGAGCGTCAGCTACCGCACTAGCACCGGCGCCGGCACTCGCACGGTCCCGGTCAGCCGCGGAACCGGCGCCTACATGATCGTCCAGCCGATCGGACCGGTCGTTCCCCCGATAGTGCTCGGCGGCTTCAGCGGCGGCTTCATCTCAGGAGACGAGGTCAGCGGCGAGCCCGGCCCGGAACGGTTCGACATGGTGCGGACGGTGACCTTTCGTTTCGGTGCGCTGGTCTGCTCGATCGGCAGCATCCCTCCGGGAGCCAAACGCTGCCCCACGCCGCCGCCACCGCCGCAGAGCGCGTTCGGGCCCCCGACCCGCAGCCTGCACCTGCCCGTGCGCGTGAAAGCGGTGGCACAGTCGCAGGCGAAGTGTCGCGCTGCCTTCCTGCTGATCCCCTGCTACCGGGCGGAGGTGGAATTCAAGGCTCCCTATGCGATCACGAGCGCGGGCAGCGAATATGAAGTCGAAGCAGGATCGACGTGCAAGAACGCCCGCCCCAGCGGCTGGTCGCTCAACGAGGACGTCGCGCGCGGCCAAACGGTGAGGACGGTCTCCTCCGGCCTCTTCAACTGCACCTCGATCGACGAATTCCAGGTCCGCTACATGAACGCGAGCCGCCGCTTCGCCGGGAGCTCGACCGGCCACGGCCACGAATCGGTGATCATCGGCGCCGGGTTCATCGGAAAGCCCGCGCGCGGCGAGTCGCTCCCATTGGTCCACCCCGTGCACGTCGTCAGAGCGAGGCCGCGCCGCCACTAAGCTGGCGGACCATGAGCGACGGTCCGGCAATCGAAGTGCAGGGGTTGGTCAAGCGCTTCGGCGAGGTGCGTGCGCTCGACGGCGTCGACCTGATCGCGGAGCACGGGCAGATGGTCGGCCTGCTCGGCCCCAACGGCGCCGGCAAGACGACGCTCGTGCGCGTGCTCGCGACGCTGCTGAAGGCGGACGCCGGTACGGCACGCGTATTGGGCTTGGATGTCGAGCGCGACGCGGCGGCCGTGCGCGAACGGATCGGCCTGGCCGGCCAGTATGCGGCGGTCGATGAAAACCTCACCGGCCTCGAGAACCTGACGATGGTCGGACGGCTGTACGGGTTCAGCCGCAAGCGCGCCAAGGCCCGCGGCGTGGAGCTGCTCGAGCGCTTCGACCTCGTCGACGCCGCCGGACGCCCGACCAAGACCTACTCGGGCGGCATGCGCCGCCGTCTCGATCTCGCCGCCGCGCTCGTCGCGCGGCCACCGGTGCTGTTCCTGGACGAGCCGACGACCGGCCTGGACCCGCGCAGCCGCCTGAGCCTGTGGGAGGTGCTCGAAGCGCTCGTCGCCGAAGGCACCACCGCGCTGCTGACCACCCAGTACCTGGACGAGGCGGACCGCCTCGCTGACACGATCGCCGTCATCGACCACGGCCGTCTGATCGCTGAGGGCACCTCTGACGTGCTCAAGGACCGCCTCGGCGGCGAGCGCCTGGAGATCCGCCTCGAGCCCGGCGGCGACCCCGACGTGGCGCTGCGCGCACTCACGCCGATGTCCGACGATCCGCCCAGCCTCGAAGCGGGACCGATCATCAAGGTCAACGTACGCGAGCGCACCGGCGCGATCGTCGAAGCGGTGCACCTGCTCAGTGAGGCGGGCGTCGGAGTGGACGACCTGACGCTGCGCCGGCCGACGCTCGATGACGTCTTCCTCGCGTTGACCGGTCACGCCGCCGAACTCCCCGAGGACGGCGACGAGCAGCCAGAGCAGGAGCGGGCCGCGTGAGACGTCTCGTCACCGACACGCTGATCATCGCCGAGCGCAACCTCATCCGGCTGCCTCGCGCTCCCGAACTGCTGATCGGCTTCACCGTGCAGCCGATCATGTTCGTGCTGCTGTTCCGGTACGTGTTCGGCGGCGCGATCAGCACGCCGGGCTACACCTACGTCGACTTCCTGATCCCGGGGATCATCGTTCAGAACACCGCCTTCGGCGGCTTCGCCACCGCGCTCGGCCTCAACGAGGACGTGCGCAAGGGCCTGATCGATCGCTTCCGATCGCTGCCGATGGCACGCGCCGCGGTGCTCGGGGGCCGCACGCTGTCCGACGTCGTGACCAACGCGCTGTCGATGACGATCCTGCTGATCACGGGCGTGATCATCGGCTTCAGCTTCCACGCGAGCTTCGCGCACGTCGTCGCCGGCATCGCACTGCTGCTGCTGTTCGGCTACGCCTTCTCCTGGTTTCTCGCGTTCCTCGGCCTGCTCGTCTCCTCGCCCGAATCGGTCAACTCGGTCGGCTTCATCGCGGTCTTCCCGCTGACGTTCATCTCCTCGGCGTTCGTGCCAGTCGCGTCGATGCCCGAAGGACTGCGGCAATTCGCCGAAGTCAACCCGTTCACGATCGTCGTCGACGCCATCCGTCACCTGTGGCTCGGTGCGCCTGAGCCCACCAACTCCTGGGCCGCGGTCGCATGGTCGCTGGCGATCGTCGCCGTGTTCGCGCCGCTGGCCGTGGCGCGCTACCGCCGCGCCGCGGGCCAGTAGCGCGCCGGCTCGCCCGCTTCGAGTCAATGCCCACATTGACGCCATAAACATCGGTTTGACAGCGCGTCGATGCTTCAAGCGCGCGCGCCTGAGGTCGATACGAAAACTGAGATGTTCAAGACGATCAACGGGCAGCGAGACGCCGGCGACGCCATCGGAAGCCGAGACGGGCTCTACCTGCTGTTGAAGATCCTGAGCGAACGCAATCCCGGCGTGCTCGACGACCTCAACCGCGTCGCGCGGCTGGCGGTCGCAACGGCGGAAGAGCTGGGACTGGACGCGCAGGACGTCGAGCGCGTCGAGCTGGCCGCGCGCCTGCACGACGTCGGCATGATTGCGATCCCCGACGCGATCATGAACAAGCCCGGAGGCCTGATCGACGCGGAGTGGACGATCATGCGCACGCATCCCGAAGTTGGGCAGCGCATCCTCGCGGCCGCGCCGGCGCTCGCACCGGCTGCGCGGCTCGTGCGCTTCCACCACGAGCGCTACGACGGTCGCGGCTACCCCGACGGGCTCAAGGGCAAGGACATCCCGATCGGGGCGCGGATCATCGCCGTGTCCGCCGCTTTCGTCGCGATGATGCGCAATCGACCGTTCAGTGACGCGATCACCGTCGAGGAGGCGCTCGCCGAGATCGACTCGTGCTCCGGATCGCAGTTCGACCCGCACGTCGCCGAAGTCTTCTGCGGGCTCGTCCGCCTCGCCAGCGGCTGAGCGCCCGTGCCGGCCCGGCTCGCCCTTGCGTCAGGCCGTCGTCGGCTGGTCCTCGCCGGCGCGCTCGTCGAGCTGGCGGGTCAGCGCCTGTGAGCGCGCGTCGCGTTCCAGCTGCATGTCGCTTAGCGGGTTCACGATCCCGCGGAGCACCGACACCGCCGCCCAGCGGCGCGGGCGGAAGATGCGCGGGCTGCGGCGCTCGATGCCGGCCACGATCGCCGCGCCGGCCACGTCAGGCGAGACGCGCTTGCGCAGCGGCGCAGGGAACGTGCCGATCATCTCGGTGGCGAGCGCGTCCTGGTCGATCGCGCGGTGGACCATCTCGGTGTCGATGAAGCCGAAGTACGCGACGCTGACGCTCGCGCCGTGGGGGACGAGCTCGAGACGCAGTGCGCGACCGAGCTGCTCGACCGCGGCCTTGCTCATCGCATAGGGGATCGTGCCGACGCCATTGATGAACGCGTAGATCGAAGAGATGAGGACGATATGGCCCTTGCGGGCGACGATCTCGGGGAGCGCGGCATCGACGCTACGCCACACGCCGAGCAGGTTCGTGTCGAGAATCCGCTCGACCGTCTCGGGAGCCATCGCGCGCAGCGTCGCCGGACGCGAGGCGATGCCGGCGTTGGCCACGAGCACGTCGAGCGACCCGAATCGCTCGATGGCGGTGGCGACCGCTCGTTGAAGCGCGCCCCTGTCGGTCACGTCCGCCGCGATCCCCGCGGCGCGCGTGTCGTGGATCTGCGCGGCCGCCGCCGCGGCCTTCTCGGCGTCGAGGTCTGCGATCAGCACCGACGCGCCGCGACCGACGAGCGCACGCGCCGTCGCGAAGCCGATGCCGCGCGCCGCTCCGGTGACCAGCGCTGTCTTTCCCGAGAGCTCAAACGTGGCCATCCGCCAACACTAACGCCAGGGCGCTAACGCCAGCGCCCACGAGCGCCGATAGCGGGCTGGTGACGCGCCCTCTGCTCCCGCGGGCTCGTGCCCGCTCGCTGCGCCGCAGCCTGCTCGCGCTCTTGTTGGTGTGCGCGGCCTCGGGGACGGTGCCGCCGCGGGCGGGCGCCGCCGCCGCGAGCGCCGCGCCCGCGAGCGGCAGCTGGGACAGCGCCCAGCAGCGCCAGGTGCTCGCGGCGGGGCTGATGGAAGCGGGTGCCGGGTCCTTCGACGGCGGCGGCCGGCTTTCAGCGCCCCAGGCCAACGCGGCGATGGCAGCCCTCGCGACGTGGCTCCAGCGCGAGGTCAATCAGCAGGCAGTCGCCGCCCCGCCGAGCACCGGAGAAGAACCCACGGCGGCTGTCGTGCCCGCGGTGGCCGTCGCCCACACCACGCAGAGTCTCGTCACCGTTGCCGGCTTCGACCGCATGCTCATTGAAGAGCTCGGGCTGGGCGCCGTTGCGGCGCATGTACAGGCGACTACCGTCGCCGCCGGCCTGCAGCCGCCGGCCTACTTCGGCTCCGAAGTGGTGGCGCGCTTCTTGGAGCTGCGCTACGAGCACCCCGTCGGTGCGCAACGACTCGACCTGTTTCCGAGCGATCCGCTCACCCGTGCCGAGGCCGCGTGGTCGCTGGCAACCGTGATGAACACGAGCACCTGGGCGATCTCCGCCGCGCGTGAATCGCTGTCCGCGTTCGAGCTTCCGCAGATGAGCGCCGCCCAACGCCAGGCGCTGCAGATCGCCGTCTCGCGCATCGGCTACCCGTACGTCTGGGGCGGCACGACCGACAACACCGCCGACGGGCTCGAACACGGAGGCTTTGACTGCTCGGGCTTCGCGTGGCGCGTGTTCAAGGTCTCCCGGCTGCCGTGGGGTCAGGTGATTCGCGGCCGCACAGCCGCCGAACAGGCCGGCGAAATCCCGCTGTCCCAGCGGCTGCGCGTCGGCCAGCTCGAGCCCGGTGATCTGCTGTTCTTCGGATCCGCTCATTTCACCAGCAAGGCCACCGAGCGCAACATCATCCACGAGGGGATCTATCTCGGGGACAACTGGGTGATCCAATCCTCCGGCCAGGGTGTATACGTACTGCCGCTCACGGGGAGCTGGCTCGGGAGCTCGTTCGCCTGGGGCCGCCGCGTGATCCCTTAGCACCGCTAGCGTAGGCGCGGTGCGGATCGCAACCTGGAACGTGAACTCCATCAAGCAGCGCGTGCCGCGACTGCTGCCATGGCTCGAGGAGCGCCAGCCGGACGTCGTCTGCCTGCAGGAGACCAAGCTCACCGATGAGGCGTTCGACGAGCTGCTCGGGAAGGAGCTCACGAGCCGCGGCTACGCCTTCGCCCGGCACGGCGAACTCCAGTGGAACGGGGTCGCGATCGTGTCTCGCGTGGGGTTGGATGATGTCGCCACGGGGGTCGGGCTCGAGCCGGCAGCGTGGCCGGCGGAGGCGCGTGCGCTGTCCGCGACCTGCGGCGGGATTCGCGTGAACTGCGTCTACGTCCCCAACGGTCGCGTGCCCGGCTCCGAGCACTACGACTACAAGCTCGCGTGGCTGTCGGCGTTGGCAACGATGCTCGCCACCGCTCCACGGGAGACGATCGTTTGCGGCGACATGAACGTCGCGCCGGCCGACATCGACGTGTTCGACCCAGCTGCCTACGCGGGTCACACGCACGTGACGCCCGCTGAGCGTGCCGCGCTGGCGGAGCTCGAGCGCCTCGGATTGCGCGACGTCGTGCGCGAGCGCTGGCCGAACGAGCGCATCTTCACCTACTGGGACTACCGCGCCGGGATGTTCCACCAGGACCTCGGGATGCGGATCGACCTGGTGCTGGCGAGCGACGCGGTCGCTGACAGGGTCCGCGCGGCTTGGGTCGACCGGGCGGCCCGCAAGGGGAGCAGGCCGAGCGACCACGCGCCCGTGATCGTCGACTTGGATGGCGCACCAGACGGCGACATCGGACCGGTCGTGCCGCCACCGTCGGCGCCTGCCGGCGCGCCGCGCTCGGTGAAGCTGCCGCAGTCGCACTAGGTTTATCATCGGGGGCTCCGGGAAAGTGCAAGCAAGGATGAAGTGTGCTCGGGACGGCCCAGAACCTTTCGACCAGGACCCTCGCCAAAGGACTCCTCTGTGCGGCGACCTTCGTCGCGGCGTTGCTGCTCGCGCTCGCCGCCGGCGCCAGCGCGAGCGCCGCCGAACCCGTGATCCCGGCCGCGTCCGGCTCCACGCCTGAAACGGCGCCGGAATCGACGACGACGCCGTCATCGACGCCCGAACCTCCGACCGCCGAAGCGACGCCCCCGCCCGTCGAAGTCCCGCCCGTCGAAGTTCCGCCCGTCGAAGTTCCGCCCGTCGTCGTGGTCCCGCCCGTCGAAGTCCCGCCCGTCGTTGTGATTCCGCCCGTCGAAGTTCCGCCGCCACCCGTTGTGCTGACGCCAGAAGCGCCACCGGCGCCCGAAGTCGATCCCCCTCCGACGGGTGTGAAGGAACTCGTGCCGGCGGAAGCCACCTCAAACCGGTCGAAGGGACCCCGAACGGCGACCAGACAACTACGGCAACGGTCGGGGAAGGCCCGGCGTCGACTGCGCCGTCGAGCTCCGGGCAGATCGCAGCGGCGCTGATTTCCACACCGCCCGAGACCCCACAGAATGCAGCGCTCCCCGACGGCGCCACGGCGGAAGCGTCGAGCGTCCTGCTCGGCCGCCTCGCGGTGGGATCCGCGGGACGCTCCTCCGGGCCGCCGAGCGGTCCCGGCGCCGGCGCGATCGCAGGTAGCGTCTCGGTCGCAGGCCTGAGCGCCGCGCAACGCGCGGCCGAGCTGAGCTGCCAGCTCTCTGGCATGGCGGGGACCGCCAACGACGACTGCGGGGCGAGCTGGTTGGGTGCTCAGGTCTCACTCTCGGTGCAGGCAGTGGGTTTTCGTGCCCCGACCGGCTCGAGGACGGGTCCGCCCGACGGAGGCTACGGCGACTCGGTAGGTGGCAGCCACCCGGTCGTGCCGGCGCCCGCTCCTGCGCCGAGCGGCGCGGTGGGCGGATCGGCGGGCGGCGGCTCCGGAGTCTCGCCGGCAGGCTTCTTCACGCTCGCGGGCCTGTTGTTGCTCGCGGCTCCACGCGCTCTGCGCCGTCTGCGGCTCTCGTGCCAGCCGTGGCGTACTGCGTTCTTCGTTCTGATTCCAGAGCGCCCGGGCTAGCTCCTTCCGGTCGTATCGGTTCGGCGTTGGATCTCTTGATCCAGCGCGGTGGGAATCAATCCGAAGCTTCCTCGGAAGGAGCTGTATCTCATGGAAGGTCAACTGTCTACGTCGGTGGTGAGCATTGGTAGAAGAGACGGGGTCGACGCAACCCGGAACCTCGCCAGTCGCAGCAGCGCCGCGCTCAACACGAACACGCGAACACATCCTGGGGCCGCCAAGCCACGCCCAGCGCCCAAGGCAGCCGGTGTCTGGGCGCACACCCTGGTGCTGACGGGCGAGCTGACGCGACGCTCGGCTCACGCGCTCGAAGTCGAGATCGAGGATCTCTGCGCAAAAGGGGTCACTGCGATCACACTCGATCTGCGACAGCTCACGCACATCGACTCGGTTGGGGTCGCGGTGATTTCGTTCCGGTGCGGTCTGTGCCAGCGGCAGGGTTACGCCTTTTCCCTCTTGCCCGGGCCGCGGTTCGTGCAGCGGGCGTTTGAGCAGGCGGGCATCGCCGACCTGCTGCCGTTCGACGACGAACCGGTCGAGGCGCGCCGGCTACCCGCGGCGATCAGCTCCCCAAGTGTGTGCGATGGCTAGCGCCGCAGGCTCGATCGTGGGGAGGAGTAGCCGACGTTCGCTCGAATCCCGAGGCGATGATCTCTTCGGAGGTGCAGCGAACTCTGGTCAAGTCGCCACCCGAGCTGTGGGCGGAGCTGAGCGATCCAGCCGCGCTCGCCCGTCATCTCGGTGAGCTCGGTGAGATCCGCATCGTGCGCACGGAGCCCGAACGCGTCGTCGAGTGGGCAGCGGAGCACGCTACCGGCGTCGTATCGATCAAGCCATCCGGGTGGGGAACAAGGGTGACGCTCAGCGCCACGCGCGAGCGGGCCGCCGAGCCCGAGGCTGCCGGTGCGACTCGCGACGAGCCCGACGCAAGCGACGCGGCCGCCCAGCCGGATACGACCGCGGACCCGGAGCCCGACGCGAACCCGGAGCCAGCCACGGCGCCGAAGTCGGCCACGGAGCCTGAGGCGGCCGCCGACGTTGAAGTTGCCGCTGCAGCGCCGGACATCGCACCGGTGAGCCTGCAGCAGCCGCGCGAGCCGGAGCCACGTCGCGGTATCTTCGCGCGGCTGTTCCGTCGCCGCAGCAGGACTCGGTTCGCGCCCGAGGAAGCGGCGCAGGACACGGGGCCGCCAGAGCTCGATGCGCCGGCGCCTGCTATCGCGGAGTCCGGTTCGACGCAGACGCAGACGCTTGCGGTGGAGCCGTCCCCTGAGCGGCCCGACGCGTTCGCGGCGGTCCGGCAGGTCCTGGCCCCCGAGACGTTCGCCGCGACCCACCCGTTCGCAGCTCAGGCGGCTGCCGGCGCCGCGCCGGCGGCGACGCAGAGCGCGCCCGCGGCCGGCGAGGAGCGCGAGCCTCAGGCGCTGCGACCGCCGGATGGCGAGCCGAGTAGCGACATCGCGGCCGAGCTGATGGCGGCCGAGGACGTGACGGCTGATGAAGTGAGCGCAGCGGAAGTGACGGCGGTCCTGACGGCAGTGCTCGATCGTCTCGGCGCTGCCCATCACCGGCCGTTCTCGCGCGGCTGAGCGCGGCGGTCGCGCTCGCTAGGGCACGGGCGCGCCGCCGAGCGGGGGCGCCGGCGTGCTTGCGAGTCCCGCTTCGCCTAGTGGGCGGGCGGAGCTGATCTGCCACGAGAACGCCAGCATCGAGGAGGCGGTGAGGTCGATCGCGGGCTCGGTCGTGGTGAAGGACTGCACGTTGTCCGCATATACGGCCGCGTTGTTAAAGCGGGCGAACGCCTTGCCGCCAGCCGGAGGGCACGCGCGCATGCCGGGCAGCCGCCCCTTGCTGGTTTCATCGCTCGGACCCTCGACGACCGCGCCCGCGAGCACCGGCGACGATCCGTCCAGCGAGCCGCCGAGGTTTGCGACCTGATGCTGCGGGCAGTCGGGGAACGTGCTGCCGTCGCCGATGACGAACGAGGAGCCCCAAGCGTTGGCGCCGAGCACGTTCCCCAGCCACCGCTGGGAGTACCCACGGTAGGTTTCCTGGCCGGTGAGATCGTCGTACTCGGAGGCCATCACCGACAACCCGTCGCCGTGCGAAGCGGTGTCGGCGCTGTCCCACGGGAATCCGAAGCCGAAGGGGTCGCGCTGTGACTGTGCGACCGCCGCTTCGAGCTCCTCGCCGAGGTTTGCGATCAGCTGTGCTTCGGTGACCGCCAGTCCTGCCGGGTCGCCGGCCTGGCGCAGTGCTCGCACCAGCTCGAAGTGCGCCAGGCCGCTGACGTCATAGAGGTTCAGCCCTTCGCCTTCGCCGTGGTTGCGCGAGATGTACGCGCTGGCCCACTGTGCGGCCTGTTCGAGGTAGTAGCGCGACTGGGTGTGAGGCAGGCCGCCCGGCAGCTGCGCGCCGGAGGCGAGTGCGATCGCGAGCTCGCTCGCGCCGAGCTCGAGATCGTCGCGCCATTCGGTCTCCGGGTAGAAGCCGAACGGGATCGCGGTCAGCAGGTTGCCCCGAGGTTGGGTGTTCGCCAGTTCGAAGATGTGCTCGCCGGCGAGCAGGCAGCGCGAGGCGAGCGCAGGGCGGGTTTGGGCGAACACCTGGAAGCACAGCGCGAACGCGGCCGCGTCGCGCCCCGCGAGGTTTGGGCTCACCGGCGACCCCGGAGGACCGGCGCGGAAGACCGGGCGGTTGCGGATGAAGCGGTAGCGCGGGTCGCTCCCGCCGTAGGTGTCGTCTTCCTGGGGCAGACGCCAGATGTCGTGGTCGCTGACCGTGTTGGCGTTGCCCGCGCCGATACCCACCTGGTAGTAGAGCGTGCGCGTCTGGTCGTTCCACATCCGCAGCAGCCATTCGACGCCGAAACGTGCCTCTTCGGTGAAGTTCGAGTCGGGCGCGCCGACTCCCATCTGCGAGGGGAAGTCGCGCACGCCGATCAGCTGCAGCGCGGCGGCGTAGCTCGTCGTCTGCACGAACTTCAGGTAGTCGCCGGCGTCCCACCAGCCGCCCGACGCATTGAGCGTTTCGCCGAGGCTCGTCAGTTCGCCCTTGAATTCGCCTTCGGCGTTCACCTTCGGGGTCAGGTAGGCGACCGCGTGTTCGTCGTTGAGATGGGCCGGCGCCGTCCGCAGCGGCGAGGGTATGAATTCCGGGCCGTCGCGCTCGTTCTCGTAGAACGACAGAGCGTTCGCGAGCGGCACTTCGTAAAGGGCCTGCGCCGAGGTGATCGCAAACGGCGGCGAGGACGCCGGCGCCCGACCGGCGACTGACAACGAGTACGTACCCGGCGTTTGCACTGCGTCGAAGTCGAGCGGGTAGACGTGCGGGAAACGTGCGCTCCACGAGCCCACCGACGCACCGACGGTGCCGGTGAGGGCGACTCCCCCTTCCGCGGAGCGCACGGTGAACGTCGCACCGGTCTCCGCGGAGTGCGACATCAGGTAGGCGCGCTTGGGTGCTGCGAGCGGATAGCCGACCTGGTTGACGCGGATGAAGGTCGCGCCCGCCGCGGCCGCCTGGCCGGCGTTGGCACCGATCGCCACGAGGCTCACGGCGAGCGCGCCGAGCACGCGGGCCGTTGACCCGCGGCGGCGAAGCATGGAGTCGATCATCGCGAGCATCACGCGATCGCTCAGCGCGAACGCGCCAGCTCCGCCATCTGCTCGAACGCCGACAGCGGGTTGATCGGCTCTCGAGTGTCCGACAGCTCGTTGTAGATGTTGGCGATGTTGACGACCAGCCGCTCGCTCTCGCCCCAGTCCGCCCACCGTTGCAGCGAGATCGCGCGCGCCGCCTGCAGCGCGCTCATCCCCAGCGCACGGCACTCGCGCGCCTGCTCGTAGAGGTACTCGAAGTACGCACGCAGCTCGCGCACCGCGTCGAGGCTCGCCAGCGGACCGTGTCCGGGCACGATCACCGCTACGTCCATCGCGAGGATGCGATCGCACGCGGCGATCCAGTTGGACACGGGACCAGCCCACGCGATCGGGTGGGCCTCGGAGAAGAGGATGTCGCCCGAGAACAGCACGCGCTCGGCGGGCGCGAGCACGAGCGTGTCTCCGCGCGTGTGGGCGGGCCCGACCTCGATCAGCCGCAGCTCGCGGTCGCCGACCCGCAGCGTCAGCTCGCCGGCGAACGTCTCCTCGGGCAGCGCGAGCCCGATCCCGTTGAAGTCGAACGCGCCGAAGCACTCGAGGAAGAACGCGCCGGTCTCGCCCATCGCCGGCGCCTGCTCGAGCAGTGCCGCCATCGCCGCCGGCGGCAGCTCGGACATCTCCGCGGCGGTCCGCTCGGAGGCGACGATCCGCGCGCCGTCGACGAGCTGGTTGCCGTAGCAGTGATCGCCGTTGGCGTGGGTGTTGACGAGCGTGTCGATGCGCGCGGCAGCCGGCACCGCGCGGCGCATCGTGTGCAGCATCTGCCGGGTCAAGGGGAGGTCGTACAGCGTGTCGACGAGCAGCGTGCTCTCGCCGTCGACCACCAGGCCGGCGTTGCTCCAGCCCCAGCCGCCGTCGGGCTGTAGATATGCGAAGAGGCCATCGCCGACCTCGTCCAGCCCCTGCGTGTAGCTCATCTCAAAGGCCATGCTCTCACAGTGCAATACTCGTGCCGATGCCATTCGATCCGGGGCGCGCTGTTCCCCTGTTCGCGGCCGACCCGGCCCGCTACGAGCGGATGCCCTATCGCCGCGTCGGCGCCAGCGGCATCCAGCTCCCCGCGATCTCGCTCGGGCTGTGGCAGAACTTCGGTGACGATCGCCCGCTGCAGAACAGCCGCGCGGTCCTGCGCCGCGCCTTCGACCTCGGCATCACGCACTTCGACCTCGCCAACAACTACGGACCGCCATACGGCGCCGCCGAGACCAACTTCGGCCGCATCTTCGCGGAGGACTTCCGTCCGTACAGGGACGAGCTGATCATCTCGACCAAGGCCGGCTATGACCAGTGGCCGGGACCGTACGGCGAGTGGGGGTCGCGCAAGTACCTGCTGACGAGCCTCGACCAGAGCCTCGCGCGAATGGGGCTCGACTACGTCGACATCTTCTACTCGCACCGTTTCGACCCGCAGACGCCGCTGCGGGAGACGATGGGCGCACTCGACACCGCGGTGCGCCAGGGCAAGGCCCTGTACGTCGGCATCAGCTCCTACTCGCCACAGCGCACCGCCGAGACGATCGAGATTCTGAACGGCCTCGGCACGCCGCTGTTCATCCACCAACCCTCCTACTCGATGTTCAACCGCTGGATCGAGCAGGAACTGCTCGACGTGCTCGCGCGCAACGGCGTCGGCGCGATCGTGTTCTCGCCGCTCGCGCAGGGCCTGCTCACCGACCACTACCTGCATGGCATCCCCGAGGATTCACGCGTACGCCGCGGCGAGGCATTCGACGAACGCCTGCTCAGCGACGAGAACCTCGATCGCGTCCGCGCGCTCAACGAGATCGCAAAGCGACGCGGCCAGTCGCTCGCCCAGCTCGCCATCGCGTGGGCCCTGCGAGACGCCCGCGTCAGCTCCGCGCTGATCGGTGCGAGCAGCGTCACGCAGCTGGAAGACAACATCGGGGCGCTCGCGAAACTGGACTTCACGCCCGAGGAACTCACCGAGATCGATCGCTACGCCGTCGACGGCGGGATCAACGTGTGGGCGTCCTCGAGCGACGCGTGAGCGCTCAGCCACTCTGCGAGCGCCAGCGCCGGTAGAGGTCCGTGAACTCCTCGCGCATCGCCGGCGTGAGGTCCTCCGCGCGCAGCCGTCCGGTGAGCGTGATCGTGACGCGCATCTGCTCGAGGTACTCGGTGCAGTGCTCGCAACCGGCGATGTGCGCCTCGAAGCGCCGGCGTTGTGAGCGCGGCAGCGCGTCTTCCAGGTAGTCGGTGATCAGCTCGACCATCTCCTGGCACACGAGTCCGCTCTTGGACCAGAACATGCTCACGCGCCCCCCAACGCCGTTTCCAGAGCCTGACGCAGGTGACTGCGCCCGCGGTGCAACAGCACCCGCTGGTTGGCCTCGCTGATCTCGAGCACGTCACACACCTCGTGGCCGCTCAGCCCGTCGACGTCGCGCAGCAGCACGACCTCGCGCTGGCGCACTGGCAGCGCCTCGAGTGCCGCCTGGATATCTCCCGACAGGCCCTGCGCGAGAAGCCGGTCCTCGCTTTCCTCGACCCAATGCTGCGGAGGCGACATCCAGGCGCCCGACGCGTCGAATCTCGAGCTGTCCACGACCGGTCCAGCGTCACCGACAGCGATGCTTCGACGCTCACGCACGCCGGTGCTCGTAGCGCGGTTGACAAGGATCCGCAGCAGCCACGTGCGAAACGACGAGCGCCCGGCGAAGCCGTCGATCCCGCGCAGCACGCCCATCCACGTGTCCTGGACGACCTCCTCGGCGATCGCCTGGCTGGCCACGTACGAGCCGGCGAGGCGGACCATCGCGGCGTGGTGACGCGAGACGAGCGCCACGAACGCCTGCTCCTCGCCGGCGCGCAATCGCGCGACGAGCTCGGCGTCCTCGTCGAGGAGCACCGGGGCCTGGGTGCGCCGGCGCGGCAGGCCAAGGCCGACAACGGCGATTGCCGCGATCAACCCCATGCGCGCGCCGGGGGGTCGGGTAGGTGGTGAAGAGCACAGTCCATGCCGTTCGTAGGCCGCGCTGCAGGCTACGGCGCCCCCAAGGGCGCCGCAACCTGTAGGGCGTGGCTTGGCTAGCCGGCGACGATTCCCTCGCCGCCCTGCGCACCTGGGACCGCGATCGAGCCGATCTCCGTCAGTTCGCCCTTGGGCGCTACGGAGAACTCGTCGACGATGCCTTCCGCGCCGGTCTGCACGTACAGGAACTGCCCGTCGTTGGTGGCCGTCGCGTCCACGGTGCCACCGTCGGTTTTGGTGTCGCCGAGCAGCGTCAGCAACTGCCCGCCGTGACTCGATCCAAACGCGCTCAGCGAAGCGCTCCCGGGGTTCGACGTGTAGAACTGCCCGCGAGCTTCCACCACCCAGCAGGTGGCGATCTGTTCGGAAGCGACGACGTCGAGCTGCTCGATGTTGCCATCTTCGCGCAGCTGGAAGACCGCGAGCGCGCCCGCGCTCTCAGCGAGGACCAGGTGTCCCTGCCGATCGAAGGTCACGGCGAACGGGACGGTGCCCGGCAGCGGGTTCACGACCGGAGTGGCCGACAGCGTTCCGCCGGGCGCGACGCTGAAGACATCCACGTCGTTGCCGTTGGCCTTGGTCGTGACGATCAGCTGGGTGCCTTCCGGAGAGAACACGACAGTGCCCGGCGAATGCGTGAACTGCGGGGTTTCCGAGCCGAGGCCGAGCGCGCGATTCGATCCGGGGATCGCAACCAGGCGTCCGCCCGAGACGGCGAAGCCCTGCACCGATCCGCCTTCCAGCCCGTTGAGCACGTACACGATGCCGTTGTGCACAGCGACGCTCACCGGGAAGGTGCCGCCTGAGCTGATCACCTGGCGCAGCGCGAGCTTGTCTCCGAACACGGCAAACACCGAGACGCTGTTGCTGCCGGCGTTGACCGCGTACAGCAGGCCATTCTGCCGGTCCAAGGCGAGCGAGCCCTGCGAGGCGAGGTGATCGACTTCCGAGCCTTCGAGTGCTCCGCCGAGGCCGCCGGTGTTGTACACGCCGGCCTGCGCGAGCTTGCCTTCGGCTGAACGGTCATAGACCACGATCTGGTTGCCTTTGATGTTGTCCGTCTGTACGAAGACCGCGTGGTTGATGCCGGTCGCGAAGGCCGGCGCGCCGAGCACGCCGAGCGCTGCCAGCGCGGCCGTGGCCGCGACCACGGCGGCACCGAGGCGAATTGTCGCTTTCATTGCTGAGTCTCCTAGGGGTTGGGGAGTGGGCATGCAACGTTCAGTCCGACCGGCGGACCGATGCGTTACACACCGACGTCTGGCGGCTTCCCCGGCCGCTGGGAGTATCGTCGGTGCCTGGTGCGTGGATGACATTTGATCGAGCTGACGGTGCGGTGGCCCCGGAGGGCCATGTTGGTGCCGATCGAGGCGAGCCTGTCCCCGAGCGCTCGATGGTTCCCGCCGCCCCGGTCGAGAACGAGACGATCGATCGCATTGCGAACCTTGTGGTGATGATCGTGCCGCTCGCGCTCGTGGGGTTCGCCGCATACCTCGCCTGGGGCGGCGCCCTGCAGTGGCCGGACCTGATCGTGATGGCGCTCACCTATCTGCTGACCGGCGCGGGCATCACGGTCGGCTTTCACCGCCTGCTGACCCACCGCAGCTTCAAGACCAGTCCCGCCATGCGCGGCGTGTTCGCCGCGCTGGGCTCGGCCGCGGTCGAGGGGCCGGTGATCGAGTGGGTTGCCAACCACCGCAAGCACCACCAGTTCTCCGATGTGCCCGGCGACCCGCACAGCCCTCACGTCGATCACAGCGGCGGCTGGCGCGGGGCGCTAGCTGGGCTGTTTCACGCGCACGTGGGTTGGATCCTGGGTGGCGACGCGATGGCCGACGAGCACCGCTACGCCAAGGACCTGCTCGCCGATCCGGTCGTGCGCTTCGTCGATCGCACGTTCCTGCTGTGGGTCGCGCTCGGGCTGGCGGTCCCGTTCGCCCTCGGTGTCGCGCTCACCGGCACGCTTGTGGGAGGACTGACAGGCCTGCTGTGGGGCGGCGCGGTGCGGATGTTCTGCCTGCACCACGCCACGTTCTCGATCAACTCGCTGTGTCACTTCTTTGGCCGGCGCAGCTTCGACACGGGCGATGAATCGCGCAACCTGCTGTGGCTGGCACTGCCGACGCTCGGCGAGGCGTGGCACAACAACCACCACGCGTTCCCGACTTCCGCCCGTCATGGCCTGCGCTGGTGGCAGCTCGACCCGTCGGCTTGGGTGATCGCCGGCATGGCGCGCGTGGGCCTCGTGTGGGACGTGATTCGCATCCCGCCCGAGCGTCAGCTCGCGAAGACCGTCAGCGGCTGACACGGCTGACTGCTCCTGCGCGCTCGTACTGGCGTCCGGACCGGGCGGTGCCATGGCGCGCGAGGAGTATCGTCCCGACCAAGGAGAGAGCAAGCGGCGAAGGAGAGGTTCGGGATATGTACGACTACGTGATCGTGGGAGCGGGGTCGGCTGGCTGCGTGCTGGCAAACCGGTTGAGCGAGGATCCTGACGTGCGGGTGCTGCTGCTGGAGGCCGGGCCGCCCGACGTCAACCAGAACATCCACGTGCCGCTCGGCTACCTGCAGCTGCCGCGCACGGAGGTCGACTGGGACTACTCCACCGCGCCCGAGCCCGAGTGCCGCAACCGTCGCATCCCCCTGCCCCGCGGCAGGGTGCTCGGCGGGTCCTCCTCGATCAACGCGATGATCTACATCCGCGGCAACCGGCTCGACTATGACGAATGGGGCGTGCCCGGTTGGTCGGCCGCGGAGCTGATGCCGTACTTCCTGAAGGCCGAGGACAACGAGCGCGGTGCGTCTCGCTGGCACGGCGCAGGCGGCCCGCTGCCGGTGAGCGAGGGCCGCTCCAACAACCCGATGTCGAGCGCGTTCGTGGAGGCCGGTGTGCAGGCCGGGCTGCCCCGTAACGACGACTTCAACGGCGATCAGCAGGACGGCGTCGGCCTCTACCAGGTGACCCACCGCGGCGGCATGCGCGCGAGCACCGCTGTCGCGTATCTGCATCCGGTGAGCGAACGCACAAACCTGACTGTGATGCCCTACATGCTGGTGCAGCGCGTGCTGTTCGAGGGCAATCGCGCGGTCGGCGTGCAGGCGAGCCAGCTCGGCCAGATCCAGGAGCTGCGCGCCGAGCGCGAGGTGATTCTGTGCGGCGGCGCATACAACTCGCCGCAGCTGCTGATGCTCTCCGGCGTCGGCCCCGCCGAGCACCTGACGATGCGCGAAATCGAGGTGCTGCTCGACCAGCCTGCCGTCGGCGAGAACCTCTCAGACCACGCAGCCGCCTATTCGGTGTGGACGACCCCGGAGGAAGTCAGCCTGCTGCTGTCGCTCGAGCCCGAGGCGCTGCAGGAGTACGAAGCCACGCAGACCGGCCCGCTCGCCTCGAACTTCGCGGAGGCCGGCGGCTTCGTGCGCGTCGGCGCCGACGCGCCCGCGCCCGACATCCAGTTCCACTTCATCCCGGTGCAGATCATCGACGAGGGCATGAGCGACCCTGATGCCCACGGATTCCTGGCAACGCCTTGCCTGTTGACCCCGAACAGTCGCGGCAACGTGCGCCTGGCCTCCAACGACCCGAGCGCCAAGCCGATCGTCCACCACTCCTACTACACCGCCGGTGACGACATGCAGCGGATGATCGCGGGCTTCCGCCAGATGCTCGAGATCTGCGCGCAACCGGCGCTCGCGCCGTACGCCGTCGAGCCGTGCATCTTCCCCGAGGGTGACAGCGACGAGCATCTGCGCGAGCACATCGCACGCACGACGTTCTCGATCTACCACCCTGTCGGCACCTGCCGGACGGGCGAGGACGCCGCCGCCGTCGTTGACGCGCAGCTGCGCGTCAACGGACTCGAGGGCCTGCGCGTGGTCGATGCGTCCGTGATGCCGATGGTCCCGCGCGGGAACACCAACGCTCCGACGATCGCCGTGGCCGAGCGCGCCGCCGACCTGATTCGCGGCCGCGCGCTGTCCCTGCCGGGCGCGCCCGCCGAGGTCGGCGCGATCGCTGCGACCAACGGCGTCGTGCCCCAGCCGGCGTCGGCTTAGCCGCGCCTGCCGGGCGCGTCAGGCCTCCGGGGCCTCGCGCGCCGCCGCCACCAGCCGGCGCATGCCCCGCATCCAGCGTTCCGGGTCGGTGCCCTTGCGCGCCATGAACTCAGCGACGTTCTCGTGCGGGAGGATCAGGAAGCGCTCCTCGCGGATTCCGGCGACGACAGCGTCGGCGACCTGCTCGGGCTCGATCAGGCCGCCCGACGACAGCGCCGCCGCCGCTGCGGCCTCCTCCATTCCGCGTTCGAGCATCGGCGTACGCACCCCCTGCGGGCAGATGCACGACACGCGCACACCCCGGTCGAGGTATTCGATCGACATCCACTCCGCCAGTGACACGGCGGCGTGCTTGGTGACGCTGTAGATCAGCGAGGAGACCTGGGTCAGCAGACCGGCGGCCGAGGCGGTGTTGATCAGATAGCCCTCGCCGCGCTCGAGCATCTCTCCCAGCAATGCCCGTGAAGCCCACACGTGCGCCATCACGTTGACGCGCCACGCTTCGTCCCAGGCCGCATCGCTCGCCTCGGGGCCGCCGCCCATGCCCCCGACACCTGCGTTCGAGATGAAGATGTCGATCGAGCCGTTGGCCTCCGAGGCGATCGCGATCAGCTCGCGCACGCTGTTCTCCTCGCCGGCGTCGAACCCGACCGCGAGCGCACGGGATCCCAGCTCCTCGGCGATCGCCTGAGCGCCCTGCACGTCGCGGTCGGCGACCACGACCGCCCGCGCGCCCTCCTCGACGAAGCTGCGCACGAGGGCGCTGCCGATGCCGCCGGCGGCGCCCGTGACGACGATATGACGGTCGGCGAGCTCCATTGGGCGTACTCTATGGGAACGATGTTCACGGAGGCGAGGGAGGCCGGGGCGCCGGAAGCGCCTGTGTGGGGAGAGCTGCGCTACGGCGGCGAGCTCGCGCGGCTGCTCACCGATCCGCGTCTGCGCGCCCCCAGCCGTCGCGAGGACGCCCGGCCGGTGATGCTGACCCCTGGCTTCATGGCCGGTGACAGCTCGCTGCGCGTGATGCGCAGCTGGCTGCAGCGGCGCGGCCATCGCGTCGCGATGAGCGGCATGCGCGTCAACGTCGGCTGCGCCGAGGAGATCGTCCAGCGCCTGGAGGTGCAGCTGGAGGAGTTCGCGGGAGCTTGCGGTGAGCGGGTTGTGCTGATCGGCCAGAGTCGCGGCGGCGCGCTCGCGCGTGCGCTCGCTGTGCGCCATCCGGAGCTGGTGTGCGGGCTGGTGATGCTCGGTTCGCCGGTGTGCGACGGCCTGGCCGTCTCGCCGCAGGTGCTGCGCACCGTGCGGCTGGTGGCACGACTGGGCGATCTCGGGGTGCCGGGGGTGTTCTCCACCAGCTGCAAGGAAGGCGAGTGCTGCGCAGGCTTCGAAGCGGACCTCGCCGCTCCGCTCGAGGACGGGATCGAGGCCGTTGCGGTGTACTCGCGCAGCGACGGCATTGTCGACTGGCGCGCGTGCCTGGATCCGCACGCGGAGTTGGCCGAGGTCGACTCGAGCCACTGCGGCATGTCGGTTCACCCGCAGGTCTACCGCGTGCTCGAGCAGGTGCTCGACGGCGCCACGGAGGTTGCATGGAGTGGATGAGTCCGATCGACTCGTCCTTCTTGCACGTGGAGAACGCCACCACGCCGATGCACATCGGCGCCGTCAGCATCTTCGAGGGGCCGCCGCCGCCGTTTGAGGACCTGCGCGCGATGGTCGCAGGCAAGCTCGAGCTGGTGCCGCGCTATCGACAGAAGGTTCGGTTTGTGCCCCTGGCGATCAGCTCGCCGGCGTGGATCGACGATCCCCACTTCAGCCTCGACTACCACCTCCGTCACACGGCGGTGCCGGCGCCGGGAAGCGAGCAGCAGCTACGGGAGATGGCCAGCCGCGTCTTCTCGCAGCACCTCGACCGCGACAAGCCGCTGTGGGAGCTGTGGGTCGTCGAGCGGCTGGAGGGCGGCCGCTGGGCGCTGCTGTCGAAGGTGCACCACTGCATGGTCGACGGCGTCGCCGCGACCGACCTGATGTCGGTCATGTTCTCGGACACCACCCCCGGCGCTGCAACGCGTGAGTGGGCGCCCGCGCCCGAGCCCTCCGCCATCGAGCTGTTTGTGCGCACGCTCGCCTACCGCGCCAGCCCGGACGGGCAGCTGCAGACGCTGCGCCGGGTGCTCGGCGCGCCGCGCGACACGCTGCGTTCGCTCGCAGAGACCGTGCGCGCGGCCGCGGCGGCGTCGTCGAGCATGCGCCCCGTCGGCGCCTCCTCGCTGACGGGCGCGATCGGCCCGCACCGCCGCTGGAGCTGGGCGCAGGTGCGCCTGTCCGACGTCAAGCGCGTTCGCACCGCGCTCGGCGGCACGGTCAACGACGTCGTGCTGACGCTGATCACCAACGGGTTCCGCGAGCTGCTGTTGTCCCGCGGCGAGGACGTGCCCGCGGACCAGGTGATCCGCACGATGGTGCCGGTGTCGGTGCGCAGCAAGGGCGAGCGTGGCGTGTACAACAACCGTGTCTCGGCGGTGTTCGCCGGGCTGCCGGTCGGGCTCACGGAGCCCGCGCGGCGACTGGAGCGGATCCGCGCGGAGATGGACGGGATCAAGGAGTCCAAGCAGGCGGTCGCCGGCGACGTGCTGACGTCGATGTCGGGCTTCGCGCCGCCGTTGCTGCTCGCGCTCGGAAGCCGCCTGGTGACGCTGTCGCCGCGCCTGAACATGCACACGGCGACGACGAACGTGCCGGGCCCCCAGCAGCCCGTGCAGACGCTCGGGCGGCGCATGCTCGAGTCCTATCCGTTCGTCCCGGTCGTCGGCTCGATCCGGATCGTCGTCGCGATCTTCTCCTACGACGGCGGCCTCTACTTCGGCGTCACCGGCGACTACGACGGCGCGCCGGACATCGACGTGCTGACGGCCGGCATCGGCCGCGGCATCGACGGTCTGCTGGCGCTCGTGCCCGAGTCGGAGCCGGCGCCGGCACCGGCCCGGCGAACGCGTCGCAAGCCGCCCGTGCGCCTCGCCGGATAGGCGACGGGCACGCCTGCGCATCGCATCGCTTGCGCCCGCTCTCATACGATCACAGCCTGATGCCGAACGCCGACGAGATGCTCAACGTCGCGGCGGCGCGTGCCGACGAGCTCGCCGCGCCGGGCCTCAGCCCCCGCCCGCGTCGCAAGGTGGCCGTGCTCGCGTGCATGGATACGCGCATCGACCTGTTCCCGATGCTCGGCCTGCGACGCGGCGACGCGCACATCATCCGCAACGCCGGCGGCCTCGTCACCGACGACGCGATCCGCTCGCTCAGCGCATCGCAGCGCCTGCTCGGGACGGAGGAGATCGTCGTGGTGATGCACGACGGCTGCGGCCTGCACGGAGCCTCCGAGGACGACTTCGCCCAGGCGCTCGCTGCCGACGGCGCGCTGCCGACCTGGCGCTTGGGCGCCTTCGAGGACGTCGAGGACACGCTTCGCAACAGCCTCGCGCGCCTGCGCGCCAGCCCCGAGTTGCCGGCGCGCGAGCACATCAGGGGGTTCGTCTTCGACCCGGAGACGGGGGCGCTGCGCGAGGTGCGTTCCGCTGGCGCCGAGAGCGCCGAGACATATCGGTAGGCTGGCGTCCGCGAATGCGAGCCGTCACCTTCCAGGCCCCCGGCGTCGTCAGCGTCGAGGAGCGCCCTTCACCGGAGCTGATCGATGGCGAAGACGCGATCGTGGGGATCGAGGCCACCGGCGTGTGCGGATCGGATCTGCACATCTACCACGGTCGCGTGCAGATCGAGCCCGGCTTCACGATCGGCCACGAGTACGTCGGCACGGTCCTCGCGACCGGCGACGCGGTCACGCGCGTGGCCGTCGGCGACCGTGTGCTCGGCTGCTTCCAGACGGCGTGTGGAGTGTGCTTCTTCTGTCGGCGCGGGGAGTACCACCGCTGCGTGCAGTCGCGCACGTTCGGGCACGGCGCGGGGCTCGGCGGGCTGCAGGGCACGCAGGCCGATGAAGCGCTCGTGCCGCACGCCAACCTCGTGCTGCGCCGCGTGCCGGAGGGCATGAGCAGCGACGTCGCGCTGTTCGCCGGCGACGTGATGGGCACCGGCTTCCACGCGATCGTCGAAAGCGGCTTCCGGCCGGGCGACGTCGTCGCGGTGCTCGGGCTCGGCCCGGTCGGCCTGTGCGCGGTGCAGGCCGCGAAGGCGCTCGGCGCGGCGCACGTGTTCGCGGTCGACTCCGTGCCCGAGCGCCTCGGCGTGGCCGCGTCCTTCGGCGCCGAGGCGGTGCACCTGGGCGAGCAGGACGTCCGCGCGCTCGTGCGCGGCGCCACCGAAGGTCGTGGCGTGGATGTCTGCGTGGACGCGGTCGGCGACGCGAAGGTGCTCGACAGCGCGATCCGGCTCACGCGCGCGTGCGGAAACATCCAGTGCGTCGGCGTCTACGCGGAGCGCACAGAGGTCCACATGGGGCTTTTGTGGCTGAAGTCGCTGACGCTTCGCGGCGGCCAGGCGAACGTGCTCGGGCACGTCGACCGCGTGCTGTCGCTGCTGGCGGCGGGCGTGCTCGACCCCACGGCGCTCGTCACGCGCCACATGAAGCTCGACGAGGCGCCCGAGGCCTATGCCGTGTATGACCGGCGCGAAGCGCTGAAGATCGTGCTCACGCCGTAGCCCTGATCGGCGCGATCGTCGAACGCGTACCGCGAGTGCTGCTTTAGAATATGGTGCTCGTCGTCCGATAGACATCCATAACGCGCGCCCGTAGCTCAGTGGTCAACGGTTCTCTTCGGGGAGCCAAAGAGCAGCGGTCTTTCAAGCCGCAGGCCGAGGGTTCGATTCCCTCCGGGCGCACTCTCGCTTCTCCCAGCAGCCCGCGCAGCCGCCGCACCGATCGCTCGGCGGACGCTTACTGCGCCCCCTTGCGGCTGGCTTGGCAAACACAGCCAGGCCCTACTCGCACTGTCAGCGACGAAACGTACGACTGCAATGCCGGCGGTTATACGTCCGGTTATCCGTCCAGTTGTCAATCTCGAGACTCAAGTTGACAACCTGCGTAAAACCTGATTTATATGTCTGGGAAGCAGGGGCACCCGCCAGTCGATGGAAGGGATCGGGACGATGGGATCTGGGTCAAGCACGAGGCGAGACCAGCCGCAGGACGGAGGGCTCTGATGGAGATGCGTGTGTTCTCGTGTCACGAGCAACGGATGCTTCGAGCGCTGCACGGACGCTGGCCGTACAGGCGGTCGCACTGTCGCCACGATCTCCACTGGCTGGTGCGCGTCCAGTCCGAGGGGTGCTGGTGCGCGAGCGCGCGAGCGCACTCGGTGCTCGGGCTGCGCGCGTGCAGCCGCAGGCCACAGGGGAGCTGAGGGATCAGCAGGGGCCGGGGCGGTGCCTGTCCCTACCTACCGGCCCGCCACGGGGGACGGGCCGGTAGGGGCAGGTTCACTGCCGTCGGCGGCGGCGGCGCCGTCGGCGCGCAGTGCGTGGGTCGCGATCCCGTCGATGATCTGGGGCCAGGCGGCGCGCGGCAGGTCGTGGCCCATGCCCTTGATCATCATCAGCTCGGCTCCCGCGATCGCGCGTGCGGTCGCGCGGCCGCCTGAGGGAGCCACCAGCGGGTCGGCGCTGCCGTGGATCACGAGCGTCGGGGCGCTTATACGTGCCAGTTCGGCGGTGCGGTTGCCGGAAGCGATGATCGCGGCGAGCTGACGCCCCGAGCCTTCGGGATCGTGGTCGCGGTCGTAGCTGGTTTCGGCGAGCGCGCGGATGTCCTCGTCATCACGCGGCAGGCCGGAGGAGCCGATCACCGAGAACAGGCGCTCGGTGTGGGCGATCAGCGCCTCGCGGCCGCTGGGCGGGCGGCGTAGGAAGATCGGATAGACGCGCAGCGAGGGCTGCCCGCTGCGCCGGCTGCCGGTGTTGGACATGATCGAGACGAGCGAGCGCACGAGCGTGGGGTGGCGCGCCGCGAGCGTCTGCGCGATCATGCCGCCCATCGAGGCGCCGATGACGTGTGCCGGCGCCAGCTCGAGCGCGCGCAGCAGCCCGGCGCTGTCGTCGGCCATGTCGGCGAGGGTGTACTGGGCGGCGCGGCCGGAGCGCCGCAGCAGCTCGGCGGTGCTCGGCGGGCGACCGCTCAAGTGGGTCGAGCGCCCGATGTCGCGGTTGTCGAAGCGCACCACGTGCAACCCGCGCGCTGCGAGCTCGTTGCAGAAGTCCTCCGGCCACGCGACCATCTGCGTGCCGAGGCCCATGATCAGCAGCGCGGTCGGATCCGACGGCGAGCCGAAGCTCTCATAGCTCAGGGTTATGCCACGGCCGACGTCGCAGAATTGCTCGTTCACGATCTTGCGACTCTACCGAGCCGGATCGGGGTAGGATCGACTGCGATGGCGACGTCAAGCCAAGCGAGCACTTCTCCGGGCGCCGCAGCGCACGAGGACGCTGAGATCCGCAGGCTGTCGATCGACACGATCCGGGCGCTGTCGATGGACGCCGTGCAGAAGGCGAACGCCGGGCATCCAGGCACGGCGATGGCGCTGGCGCCGCTCGGGTACACGATCTATCAGCACTTCCTGCACGTCAACCCGCGGGACACCGAGTGGCCAGACCGCGACCGCTTCGTGCTGAGCGCCGGACACGCGTGTGTGCTGCAGTACTCGCTGCTGCATCTGAGCGGCTATGACCTCGGTCTCGAGGACCTGGAACGGTTTCGTCAGTGGGGCTCGCGTACGCCGGGGCACCCCGAGCGCGGTCACACGCCGGGGATCGAGATCACGACGGGGCCGCTGGGACAGGGCATCGCCAACGCGGTCGGGATGGCGATCGCGGAGCGCTTCCTGGCGGACCGCTTCAACCGGCCCGGACACGAGCCGGTCGATCACCACGTGTACGCGATCTGCTCGGACGGCGACATGATGGAGGGCATCAGCCAGGAAACCGCTTCCCTCGCGGGGAACTTCGACCTTGGCAAGCTGGTCGTCTGCTACGACGACAACCACATCACGATCGACGGCACGACGGCGCTGTCGTTCGACGGTGAGAACCACACGCGGCGCATGGAGGCCGAGGGCTGGCACGTTCAGCGCGTCGAGGACTCAGAGGACCTCGACGCGCTCGAAGCGGCACTCGCGACGGCGCGCGACGAACTCGAGCGCCCGTCGTTCATCGCGATCCGCTCGCACATCGCCTACCCCGCGCCGCACGCCGTCGACACGGCGAAGGCGCACGGCGCTCCGCTCGGGGAAGCCGAAGTGCGCGCCACCAAGGAAGTCATGGGTTTCGATCCGGATCGCTCGTTCTGGGTCGACGAGCGTGTGTATGAGCACATGTCACTGCGCGAGCGCGGCGCCGCCGCGCAGGGGGCGTGGACGGGGCGCTTCCAGGAGTGGCGCGAGGACTTCCCCGAGATGGCGGCGGAGTGGGACGAAGCGTGGGCCGGGCGCATGCGCGAGGGCTGGCGCGAGGCGCTGCCCGAGTTCGAGGCGGGCACGGAACTGGCGACGCGCTCGGCCGGCCAGAAGGCGATGGCGGCGTTCTCGGAATTCGCGCCGACGATGATCGGCGGCGCGGCCGACCTGGTGGAGTCGACCAAGACCGTGTTCGAGGGTGCGGGCGAGTTCTCGAAGGTGCACGCCGGACGCAACGTGCCGTTCGGGATCCGCGAGCACGCGATGGGCGCGATCGTCAACGGCGCGTGCGCGCACGGAGGGATCGTCAAACCGTACGGCTCGACGTTCCTGACGTTCTCCGACTACATGCGCGGCGCCGTGCGGCTGTCGGCGGTGATGGGACTGCCGGTTGTGTGGGTGTGGACGCACGACTCGATCGGTCTCGGCGAGGACGGCCCGACGCACCAGCCGGTCGAGCACTACGCGGCGCTGCGTGCGATCCCGCACCTGTGGGTGATTCGCCCTGGCGACCCGAACGAGACGAGCGTCGCGTGGCGCGTGGCACTCGAACGCGATGACGGGCCGATCGCGCTGCTGCTCTCGCGGCAGAACATGCCGGTGCTGGACCGCACCGAGGTGGCCCCGGCAGAGGGGCTCGAGCACGGCGGCTACGTGCTGTGGGACTCAGCCGCGGCGATGGCCGCCAACGGCGCCGACACCCTCCCGGAGATCGTGCTGATCGCGACCGGGTCCGAGGTGGCGCCGACGCTGCAGGCGGGGCAGGCGCTGGCGCAGCAGGGGCGAGACGTTCGCGTCGTGTCGATGCCGTGCATCGAGCTGTTCGAAGCGCAGACGCAGGCCTACCGTGACCAGGTGCTGCCGCCGTCGGTCAGGACGCGCCTCGCGGTGGAGCCGGGAGCGAGCATCAGCTGGTGGAAGTGGGTGGGGCTCGACGGCGAGGTCCTCGGCCTCGACCGCTTCGGCGCATCCGCGCCGGGCGCCAGGGTGCTCGAGGAGCTGGGGTTCAGCTTCGAGAACATCCTCGCGCGCGCGAGCGCTCTGCTTGAATCGAAACACTGACGCGCAACCGATAAGGAGACACGATGCCCTCCGACACATCTACGCCCCTCGAGCATCTCTCAGCTCTCGGCCAGAGCGTGTGGGTGGACTTCCTCTCGCGTGACTCGATCCGCGGCGGTCATCTGCAGCAGCTGATCGACGAGGACTCCGTCGTCGGCGCCACCTCGAACCCGTCGATCTTCGAGAAGGCGATGGGCTCGGGCAGCGCCTACGACGAGCAGATCCACGAGCTGATCGATCAGGACCCCACGCGGCCGGCAGATGTGGAGGCGATCTTCTGGGCCCTGGCCGAACAGGACATCCGCGACGCGTGCGACGTGTTCCGGCCGGTCTGGGATGGCGGCAGCGGCCGCGACGGTTACGTCTCCCTCGAGGTCGATCCGCGACTGGCCTACGACACGCTGCAAACCTTCCGCGAGGCGATGCGCATCCACGAAAGCGTCGAGCGGCCCAACCTGATGGTGAAGATCCCCGCGACGAAGCCCGGCCTGGCCGCGATCGAGGACGTCGTGTCCAAGGGCCGCTCGATCAACGTCACGCTGATCTTCTCGCTGCGCCGCTACGCCGAGGTGGCAGAGTCCTACATACGCGGCATCGAGCGGCTCGTCGCCGAGGGCGGAGACCCTCGCAAGGTCGCCTCGGTGGCGAGCTTCTTCGTCTCGCGGATCGACACCGAGGCGGACCGGCGCCTGGAAGACGTCGGCGCACCCAAAGAGCTCCAGGGCAAGCTTGCCGTCGCCAACGCAAAGCTCGCCTACGCGCACTACCTCGACGCCTTCAGCGGCCCGCGCTGGGAATACCTGGTGGGCAAGGGCGCGACCCCCCAACGCGTGCTGTGGGCTTCGACCTCGGTCAAGAACCCCGCCTATCCCGACACGTTGTACGTCGAGGAGCTGATCGGCTCGGACACCGTCAACACAATGCCCGAGGAGACGATCTTGGCCTATCAGGACCACGGCGAGCCCCAGCCTCGGCTGCAGAGAGAGCTGGACGACGCGAAGGCGCTGCTCGAGAGGCTCGCGCGCGTGGGCGTCGACTACGACGACGTCACCGATACGCTCGAGCGTGAGGGAGTCGAGAAATTCGCCGAGGCGTTCGAGCAGCTGATGCAGTCGCTGCGCGAGAAGCAGCAGACGCTCGCGCTGGCCTAGCGTCCTGATTCAGGCGCCGGGATAGGGAATCGGTACGAGCACCCGGATCGTCAGCGGCCCCGATGGGAAGGCCGCGGCGTGCACGGTGAACACGCGGAAGCTGCGCCCCCGGTAGCGGTAGGCGCCGCTGGCGGGCACGCTTGCGAGCGCCGGTCCCGGCATCGGCCCGAGGCTGTCCTTGACGAGCTGCGGCGGGCCGGAGCCGAGGTTCATGTACATCAACACATCGAGCCCGGCCAGGCGTCTGGTCAGGCGCAGATAGCCTTCGTCGTCCTGGATCGAGAGCACGAAGCTGCCGATCGTGTGCCCGCCGAACCGTAGCGGCGCGCTCACCGGGCCGAGCACGTAGGGGCCGCCGACGTCGGACAGGAGCTGCCCGCCGGCGCTGACCCGCAACCGCACGATGTGGTGGTTGAGCAGGGCGTGGATTGCGCGTTCGGTGCCAGCAGGTTCGCGGCGGGCGACCGCTTCCAGCAGTGGCCGGCTGCTCTGCACCCGGCGCACCTGCGCGCGGGTGGCACGCCCGGCGGTCTCGCCCGAGTAGATCAGCTCGGCGACGCGTCGCAGCGTGTTGACGGTGGTGTCCTGCGTTGTACGTCCGCAGAGCGGGGAGGTCGCGCTCGTCGGGATCAGCAGATACACCCGCAGCGCACCCGACGGATACGCCTGCGCCGGGAACGACGTGTAGCTGTACGCGACGCCTTTCAGCATCAGGGTGCCTTCATTCGGCAGCGAATGGGAGCCGAGCGAGGGAGAGCCGCCGACGCTGGTTCCCTTGGCGGTTCGCAGCACGATGACGCCCTGGCTGATCCCGCGCGACTCGGACAGGAAGCCGTTGTCCGCCCAGACGCTCGTGACGTAGCTCGCGATGGCGGTTCCGCGTGCGCCCGTGAGCGTTCCCTGCACGGGCGCCAGCGCGGGAGTCCCGACGGCGATGAACGGCTTACCGGCGCGCGTGATGGCGAGATCGGTCAGGTGCCCGGTTGCCAGAAGCGCCTGGATGGCGGCGCGCGCGGCGGGCCTGTTCGCGCCTTCCACGGCTGCGCGCAGCCCCGCCGAGTGCTCGATGAGGTACTCGGCGCTGTCGACGCGTTCGCTGTGGACGCCCTCGTGATACACGCGTTCGACAACGCTGGCGCGAGTGGCGAGCACCGCCGCGGGGCAGCTCTTGGGTTCGCTCGAGCTGCGCGGCTGCGCGTCGGCGAGCACGGCGGTCGGTGTGTCAGCGTGCGTCGTGCCGCAGCCCGTGAGAGCGACCGAGACGGCGAGCACGGCCAGCGATGCGACGCCGCTCATCACGCGCACGAGCGACGAGCTCCCTGCAAGCGCGCACATTTTCAGCGGGGAAAGCATCGTGCCCATCCTAAGTGCCCGCTGATCGCGGGGTGGGTCTGCTCACGCCTGAAGTCTCAGCTCGGCGTGTGAGCGTGGCTCATGCCGGCGGCGGATAGACCGCCAGCCAGGCGAACAGGCTGGTGGTGGCGGCGTGCGTCTGCAGCATGCCCGGCTGTGCGTCGGAGGCCGGCAGCGTTTCGCCGTTCCAGGAGAGCAGGTACAGGCCCTGGCCGTTGGCTGCGCGCGTCTGCGCGTCGCGCGCGTTGTCGGCCGCGAGCAGATACAGCGTCTTGTTGCCTTCGAGCGAGTACAGCGCGAGCATCCACTGCAGGTAGATCGCGTCGTACTGAGGTGAGAAGTCGAGCAGGTAGCCGAAGCGCTGCAGCGCGGCGATCTGCAGCTGCCTGGCGCGTTCACATTCGGCGGCTGTGCCGGTGAGATGGCAGAGCAGCGCCTGCGCGTAGATCAGCGGCGCCTCGATGTAGTCGACCGGCGTCGTGCTGACGCTGCTGTCCACGTACAGACCTTCGGCGCTGCTGAAGCCACCCGTGTTGGCCCACGCGATGAACTTGCGCGCCTGTGCGAGGGCGAACGCCGAGCGGTCGCTCTGGTAGACGAGCGTCGCGAGCAGGCTGTCAGCGGCCAGCGCGGGACCGGACTTGAACGGGTGCTCGGTGTTCCACCAGATGCCGCCCCCGGCGCGAGCCCAGCCGGCGGCGGCGACATAGCGGAGCGCCCGTTCGGCGTCCGTGAGGTAGCGGCGGGCGCCGGTCGCGCGGTAGGCGTTCACGAACGCCACGCCCCACCAGCCGTTGTCGTCGAACCACGTCTCGGTGTCGGCTTCACGGTCGCCGGGGTAGGGGGAGTAGCCGGGAACGGGTCGCAGGCCGCGGTTGAGGTAGCGCTCTGCTCCCGCGGCGAAGCTCGCGACGGCGTGCCGGTTGGCGGCAGTCGGCTGCGCGATCGCGATCGCGTCGAGTGCCTCGAACAGCGGCACGCTGTCCCAGATGGTGGCGAGCGGATAGCGTTCGTGGTCGTCCAGCCGCGAGTCATACCAGCCGCGCCTTGGATCCCACCAGTGCCGCCTGGCTGCCGCGACCCCGGTCTGCGCCAGGGCGAGCGCGGCCTGCTGAGGGGCGCTCAGCGCCGGCGTGGGCACGGGCGCGTTCGCGGCCGGGGACGCCAGTGCCGCTGGCGCCATTTGCGCGGCGAGGCAGGCGGCGACCGCGAATGCGGCTGGACAGAGCGTTGGCATGCGCATGTGAGTGCTAACCCGCTACCTGCATGATCGGCGCGGCGCCTGGCTAGGATGAGGGGCTGTGCCCGGGCATGGATTCGCCGCTCCGCCGGCGCCGCCGTCGGAACGGCGCGCGTGGCTGCTCGCGTGCACGCTCGCCGTGCTCGGGGTGCTGGTGCTGGTGCTGGTCCTCACCGGAGTGCTCGGCGGCACGAGCTCAGTTGCGCCTCCGCCCGTGCTCGTCTCGGCGGCGACGCCGACGCCGGCGAGCGCCGCGGCTGCGGCCGCCCCGGCCGCAGCCAAGAGCACCGGCGTCCATGCGCCAATCGTCGCGCACCCGTCGGTCGCGCAACAGCACAGTGCCGCGCGCAACCTGCTCGACGCGCCGCAGGTTCACATCTCCAAGCGCTGGATGGAAGGCTTCTATCCGATCTACGCGACGGCGCAGAGCACCTTCGGCGTCAACTGGCTGCTGCTGGCCTCGATCCACAGGCAGGAGAGCGCGTTCTCGACCGCGCCCGGCATCTATCACGGCCTGAACTTCGCGCACTGCTGCGGCGGCCCGATGCAGTTCAACGTCACTAACGGTCGCGTGACCACGTGGGACCTCGTCAGCGACTCCTACCAGTACGGGAAACGCCCCGCGCGCTACGACCACATGACCCCCACGCACCCGTCGATCTACGACGACTTCGACTCGATCATGGCCGCTGCGCACCTGCTCTCCGCCGACGGCGCCGCGTATGCGTTGGATGAATCAGCGTGGGATGCCGCGTATGACTACTACGGTCACGACGCCACCGGTGTCAGCTACGCGGATGAGGTGCTCGCGCGGGCGATCGGCTGGTCCCAGCACGGCTTCTGTATCAACTGCGGGGTCGAATCCGGGATGGTGCGAGCGGTTTACGCAGCATATGGCGCGCCGGTGCTGGCCGCGCTGGAAGCAAGCGAAGCCGGCGCCGCCAAAGCCGTCCACAAGCCTCCGAAAGCGGAGGCTGCCGGGCGCCGAAGGGAGTAATCGCCCCGCCCGCCCGCTCAGGCGGCCTGCGCGATCAGCTCGCCGGCGACCCTGTCGGTCGCCTGGCCGGTGCCACCGAGCAGCCGTCGCGAGAGCTGCGCGCGGCGGAAGTAGAGCGGCGCGTCGTGCTCCCAGGTGGCGCCGATGCCACCGTGGACCGAGATCATCGTGCGGGCGGCCTCGTCGAGCGCGCGACCGCCGACCGAGCGCGCGGCGCTGGCGGCGAGCGCGAACTCCCCGGGCCCGCCGTTGCGCGCCCAGCCGGCGTAGTAGAGCAGCGAGCGGCCGTTCTCGAGCTGACGCAGAACCTCGGTGAGCGCGTGCTTGACGGCCTGGTAGGAGCCGATCGCGCGACCGAAGGTGAAGCGCTCCTTGGCGTATGCGACGGACACGTCGAGCGCGGTTTCGACGCTGCCGAGCGACTCTGCGGCGATCAGCGCCTGCGCGAGATACCAGGCGGCGACGAGCGACTCTTCGGGAGCGTCGAGTACCAGTGCCGGAGCGTTCTCGAGCGTGACGTGCCCGAGCGAGCGGGTCGCGTCGTAGCGGCGCGTCGGCTCGATGCTGACGCCGGGCGCGTCGGCCTCGATCGCGACGCCGACTGGCTGCCCCTCGCGCAGCGCGACGCCGACGAGCGTGTCGGCGCCGGGGGCGTCGGGCACGAACGCAAAGTTGCCGGTGACGGTCGCGCGGCCATCCTGGCCGGGCGCGCCGACGCTCGCCAGCGGCACGCGCGCGGCCCCGCTCGCGGGGTCGGCACTCCAGCGCTGTTCGAGCTCGCTGGGAGGCTGCGCGGGCAGATACGCAGCCCGGCGCTCACCCGTGGCGAGGTCTCCCAACATCTCGACTGCGTTGGGGGCGTCGCCGAGGATCGCGGTCGCGGGCAGGTGCCCGAGCAGCGGGATGCCGGCGAGCACGCGCCCGCACTCGCCGAGCACGAGCATCGCGTCGAACGCGTCGAGCCCGGCGCCGCCGTTTGCTTCGTCGATCAGCAGACCGGGCCAGCCGGCCTCTCTGGCGGTGGGCCACAGGTCGGGCAGCGCGTTCTCGTTGCCGTCGAGCGCCTCGCGTGCGGCCTGCAGCGTCTTGAAGCGCGAGAGCGCGCCGCGGGCGGCCTCGCGCAGGAACACCTGCTCGTCTGAGAGTGCGAGGTTCATGCCGCTGCTCCTTCCTTGGAGCGCAGCTCCGAGAATGGGATGCCCTTGTCGAGACGTGGCTCGGGCGGCAGCCCGAGGACGCGCTCGCCGACGGTGTTCTTGAGGATCTCTTCGGTGCCGCCCGCTGACTTCAGGCCTGGCAGGAACGAGATCATGTACGCCCACTCGCTGTCCTCGGACAGCGCGTCGGGGCCGATCACGTCGGCGATCAGATCCCCCGCCTTGATTGCGCCGCTGACGATCGTGACCTTTGCGAGCCCTGCCTCAGGACCGGGGATCTGGCCTTTCTGCAGCGCGGTGAGCGTGCGGTAGCCGGTGAACCTGACGGCGAGCAGTTCGCTTGCGATCTCGCCGAGGCGGTGGCGCACCTCGGGGTCGCGCCGCGCGTGCTCATCGGCGGCGATGGCGCCGGCGAAGCGGGTGGAGCTGTAGCCCATGCCCTCGCTGCCGAGGCCGATCGTGACGCGCTCGAACATCAGCGTCGTCAGGCCCGTGCCCCAGCCATTGCCGACGCCGCCCACGACGGCGCCCTCCTCGAGCGCGACGTCGTCGAAGAACACCTCGTTGAACTCGGCCTCGCCCGAGATCTGGCGCAGGCCGCGCACGGTGACGCCCGCGGCGTCCATCGGCACGACGAACATCGTCAGGCCCTTGTGCTTGGGGACGTCGGCGTCGGTGCGCGCGAGCAGCAGACCGTAGGAGGCGAACTGCGCGTTGGTCGTCCACACCTTCTGTCCGGACAGGCGCCACGTGCCGTCATCCTGCTGGCGCGCGCGTGTCTGCACGGCGGCGAGGTCGGAGCCGGCGGCGGGCTCGGAGAACAGCTGGCACCACACCTCGTCCCCGTGGAGCATCGGCCCGAGATAGCGCGACTTCTGCTCCTCGGAGCCGTGGGCGATGATCGTCGGCCCGAGCATGCCGACGCCGATCGCGTCGAGGATGCCCGGCACTTTTGCGCGCGCGATCTCCTGGTTGCAGATGACCTGCTCGATCGGCCCGAGCCCCTGGCCGCCGTACTCCTTCGGCCAGGTGACGCCCGCGAGCCCGCCCTCCGCGAGCTTGCCCTGCCAGACACGCCGTGCGGCGACGATCTCGTCCTCGTCCTCGAGCGCTCCGGGGCCATGCAAGATGGGCGCTTCGCCCCTGTGCTCGTCGAGCCAGCTGTGCACCTGCGCACGGTATGCGGCCTGCTCGGGTGTGTCGTCGAGATCCACAGCGCCTCCTTTGGCTGACTGACCAGTCAATCTAGCGGACCTGGAACGGTACACCTCCGGGGTTGCCGGTGTCCAATCGCAACCGCTGTATAACCATGGCTATCGCGGCGAGGCTCAGGCCCCGGGCGGAAACGGTGGCTCGGGCACGATCGGCTGGTGGTAGACGTTCTCGAAGCCGAGGTCGAGCAGCTGGCGAGCCTGCGTGCCGGGAGCGTTGGAGTTGAGCACGATCACGCCGAGACGCACGCCGTGGCGCTCGGCCGTCGCGACGAGGCAGCGCCCGGCGGCTTCCGTCTGGCCCGTCTTCATGCCGGTGACGCCGGGGTACCTGTAGATGAGCAGCGGGTTGTTGTTGTAGAGGTAGAGCTTGCCGCCCTTGATTGGGAACGGGAGCACGGCGGAGTAGGTCTTGACGACGCTCGCGATGCGCGGCTGCTGCATGTCGACGTGCGCGAGCACGGCGAGGTCGGCGGCGCAGGAGAAGTTGTGGGCGTTGTAGTAGCCGGACGGGGATGAGAAGCGCGTGCAGCCGAGTCCGAGCCGGGCGGCTTGCAGATTCATGCGTGCGACGAAGCTCTTGAGGCTGCCGGCGACGTGCTGGGCCAGCGCGACCGCGGCGTCGTTGCCGGACGGCAGCAGCAGCCCGTAGAGCAGGCTCTCGAGGCGCACGTGGTGCCCGAGCGGCAGCACGCCGAGCTTCGAGCCGGGCATGTCGACTGCCTGGCGAGTGATCCGCACCGGCGCGTCCGGTGGGGCTGACTCCACGGTCAGCAGCGCGGTCATCATCTTCGTGAGGCTGGCGATCGGCACGCGCGCATAGGCGTTGCGCTGCCAGAGGACGCGGCCGCTGGAGAGGTTGAACAGCAGCGCGGCGCGTGGCGGGTTCGCGAAGGTGACATGGACGGGGTCCAGCTGCGGTGAGGAGATCCCACTGAGCGCGAGCGCGGGTCTGGCGAGCGGCAGGCCGGCGGGCGACAGCGGCCCGGCGGGGGGCGCAGGGTGCGACGTCGGGTGCACGCGGGCGCTCGCATGCGCGCGCGGGTGGGTGCGCCCGCCTGAACCGCTGGCGAAGTCCATCTTCACGAGCAGCCCGCCGAGCACCGCCAGCGCCAGCACGCCGAGCGCGATCCGGCGTCTGCGCCGGCGCCTTGCGGCGTGCGCGCGGCGGTTGCGGCTGTGCCCGGGCGTGAGGAACGGCGAGATGCTCATTGCCGAGGAGGATTGCGCAGCGCGCCGACGACCGCGCCGACGATGCCGATCGAGAGCAGCGAGACGACGAGCACGGAGGCAACGGTCAAGACGTTGATGCCCTCCTCGATGATCGCGACGACCGTCAGGAAGGCGAGGCCGGCGATGAAGAACAGCAGCGCGCCGAACACGACGAGACGGGTCATGCGCAGCGTCGTCTCGTTGGCGGCGACATCGCTGCTAGTACACCGGCAGCGACGGCGGCGCGGCTACGCCTGCGCTGCCACCGGCCCCACACCGGCGAGCCCTTGCGGCACGTGCTGGTCGGCGTGGTATGAGGAGCGCACGAGCGGACCGGCGGCGACGTGATCGAAGCCGAGCTCGTATGCGGCCGCCTCGAGCGCAGCGAACTCGTCGGGGTGCCAGTAGCGCACGACTGGCAGGTGGCGCTCGGAGGGCCGCAGGTACTGCCCGACGGTGAGCACCTGCACGCGATGCTCGCGCAGCGCGGCGAACGCCTCGAGGAGCTCGTCGTGTGTCTCGCCGAGACCGACCATCAGCCCCGACTTGGTCACGACGTCGCCCTCGCCGAGCTCGTGCGCGAGGCGCAGCACGCGGCACGAGCGCGCGAACTGGGAGCCGCGACGGGCGACGGGGTACAGGCGCGGGACGACCTCGACGTTGTGGTTGAACACGTCGGGGCGCTCTGCGATGACCTTCGCGAGCGGCATCTCCTGGCCTTGGAAGTCGGGCGTGAGCACCTCGATCTGGCAGCCGGGGGCCTGACGGCGGACCTGACGGATGACGCCGACGAACGCAGAGGCGCCCTTGTCGGGCAGGTCGTCGCGGTCGACCGACGTGATCACGGCGTGGCGCAGGCCCATGCGCGCGATCGAGCGCGCGACGCGCGCCGGCTCGAGCGGGTCGTTCCAGGTCGGCTTGCCGGTCTTGACGTTGCAGAAGCCGCAGCGCCGGGTGCAGGTGTCGCCGAGGATCATGAACGTGGCGGTGCCGCGCTCCCAGCACTCGCCGACGTTCGGGCAGGCGGCCTCCTGGCAGACCGTGTGCAGGTTCTCCGAGCGGATCAGCTCGGTCAGCTCGCGGTAGCGCTGCCCGCCGGGTGGCGGCACCTTGAACCACGGTGGCTTGCGCCCTCGCAACGGCCGCACGTCGGACCCGAGCACCTCGAGCACGTCCATGCCGCCGGGATTGGAGCGGGATCTCGTTGCGCTCACGCCGGCACCGGCTCGACCAGGGGTGCTGAGATTGTTTTTATGGGGGCTCGCTCCGCTCGCCTGTCGGCGTGCGCGGTGTCGATGCCGAGACGCGTCGGCGAGACCAGCCGCTGGCGCCTGCCGTGCGCTTCAGCGAAGCTGAAGGCGACGCGCTTGCGAAAGCACGCGAGTCCTTCACCGGCGCCGGCGGTCTCCTGAGCGATGGATGTCATCGCGACATCGGGAAGTCCGCATGCGACGACCCAGGTGAACGGGTCGAGGTCGTTGTCGACGTTGACGGCGAAGCCGTGCGTGGTGACGCCGCGCGAGACGTGCACGCCGATCGAGGCGATCTTGCGCTCCTGCACCCACACGCCGGTGTAGTCGATGCCCTCGTCGTGGCGGGAGCGCGCGTTCACGCCGGCGCCGGCGAGCGCGACGATGATCGCGTCTTCCATGCTGCGCAGGTAGCGGTGAACGTCGTCGATACGCATGATCGGATAGCCGACGAGCTGGCCGGGACCGTGGTAGGTGAGCCTGCCGCCGCGATCGCTGGCTTCGACGTCGATGCCTTTGGCGCGATAGAAGTCCTCGCCGAGCGGCAGGTCCTCGGCCTCGGAGCGGCGACCGCGCGTGTAGACAGGCGGATGCTCGAGCAGCAGCAGCGTGTCGGGCAGCTCGTCGGCCTGGCGCCGTGCGCAGAGCTGCTGCTGGACCGCCAGCGCGTCGCGGTAGCGAACAACCCCCAGGTGGCACACCCAGAGCTCATCGCGCGATCCATTCACTGTTCTCATCGGTCCCCCACCAGCCTAGCGACGCACTGGTTTGCTCGCAGCGGGCGGCGGTCGGCCGCCGGCGGGCGGCGGGCGGCGGTCGTGCATGCGGGCATCTATCAAGCGGGCGTCCGTCGGCAGACGATGTTGATCGCGCGCGAGGGCATCCCGCGAGGTCCTCGCACCCGTTCGGCGAGGTCGGTGATCGGCTCGAACTCGAGCGTGAACAGCGCGAAGCCAAGATCGAGGAGGAGGGCCTCCATCTCTGAGATCGCGTGCTCGCCGGCGAGCATCCTCGGGTGCACCTCGAGCATGATCGCGTCGACCGAGCTGAACGTGCTCGCTCCACCCCTCAGCACCTCGAGCTCCATGCCCTCGACATCGATCTTCGCGAAGTCAGGTTTCAGCTCGTGCGCCGCCGCGAAGTCATCCAGCGTCTGAACGCTGATCGTCATGCTCCCTGCCGCTGCGTCGGCGACGCCGCGAAATTGGGGACCGTGGGCGAGCATCGGTTGCGGCCCGGAGACTGCGCCGAGCGCGATCTGAAACGGCTCGATAGCGAAGCTCGGGTTCGTGTCCCGCAATGCGGTGAGCCGCGCATACATCCCAGGAGATGGCTCAAATGCATAGGCACGTCCGCCGGTGAACGCGCAGAAGGCCGCTGCGAAGATGCCACCGGCGGCTCCGATGTCGAGGAATGTGCTGTGCCCGGGAGCCAGCCTCTTGAACGCGTCCAGCTCAGCTGTCCCACCGCCGCGGTCGAGCCAATGCGACTTGACCCCGTTCAACGTCGATGCGTGGAGGATGATCGGCACCGGTGCGCCGATGTCGAACGGCGCGTTGGCCTCGGGCTCGGGCGCGTGCTGCATCACACGGCTGCGCCACGCGCGTCGGAGGTAGCCGCGCGGACCAAGACGCCGCAGCTGATAGCCCTCCGAACGCAACGACCGCGGGGCGTAGCGCCTGAGGACTGGCCGGATGGCCGCACGTCGCCCCATCGGCGGAAACCTAGCAGCGGTGCGGAGAGTTGTCGAGCATCCGCGGGTGCGCGACACGCGCATGCGTTCCAGAACGCCGGCTCGGCCGCAGGCTGCGCGCGTGCTCAAACACGATCCGCTCGATCAGACTGTCGCCGTCGCGACGAGTTGTGAAATTCCTCGCACGCGCGTCACTGTCTATGCGAGCGCGTCTGCCGCCTCCGGTCCCGACGGCTGGTGGCTGAGGTGATGTGTATATCGGCGTGTTGTGAGGCATGGTCGTCTCCATCGTTTGATGTCGGGTGCCTCTCCACCGATCAGCATCGCGCCTCTGTATGAGTGACGCGTAAAGCCTCTGTAGGAGGTGCCTCACGAGCACAACGAGCACGCGCCTACTCACTCGACACCGTTTGAAAGTCCAGGATTCGGATAACTACGGGCCGAGGGACAAGCCAGAGCTCGAGACGCCTTGCGTGCGGGGGTCCAGGCCGTTGGACGCCGAGCAATGGAAAGGACGATATGAATCGAAGGACGCCGGTACGGGTGCTTGCGTGCATTGTGGCGCTCACTGCGGCAATGCTGGTGGTTGTAGCGAGCGCGCCGGCGAGTGCGGGCAGCATCAAATCGCTCGTCAGTAGCTACAACGGAAAAATCATCACCTCCGAAGGCAAGCTGTTGACGGCGATCGGCGAGTACAAGAGCACGCACGACGCCGCACCGGTCCTAACCGCGCTTGACAATGCGATCGGCGTCTTGCGATCGCTGAAGTCCAAGATCGCCAAACAGTCGGCAACAGCCGCCCGCGTCAAGAAAGGCAAGGCCGACCTCGAGAGAGGCTTGCAGGCGGTGATCGTCGCATATGAACATTTGAAGAGCGCGTTCAGTGAGAAAGCCGCCAGCCCGTCGGCGGCCAAGGAAGATGCAGAAAAGGCAGACACTGCGGTCAAGAAAGGCCGCGCCGATCTGACGGAGGGCCTGAAACTGCTGATGAGATAGACCCTGTTACAACGTGAGCGCCGACGGGCGCTCCAGCAGCTCGCGAATGCGAGCGAGGAACTCGGCGGCTTCGGCGCCGTAGAGAATGCGGTGGTCGCACGCGAGCGTCAGGGTGAGCGTATTGCGTGCGGCCACCTGGCCCTCACGCACGACCGCGCGCGGGCTCAACGCACCGACCGACAGGATTCCCGCCTGCGGCGGGTTGATGATCGCGGTGAAGCTGCGCACGCCGTACATCCCGAGGTTGGACACCGTGAAGGTGCCGCCGCCGAGCTCCGGTGGCGTGATCGTCCCCGCACGCACGCGATCGGCGAGCGTGTGTGTCTCACGCGCGATCTCTCCGAGTGACTTCTCGTCGGCGTCGAATACCGTTGGCACGACCAGCGCGTTTTCGGCCGCCACCGCGACTCCCACGTTGACGCGTGAGTGCAGCTGCAGCCGCCCGTCGCGATAGCTGCCGTTGGCGGTCGGGTGCTCGCGCAGCGCGAGCGCCGCAGCCTTGACCACCATGTCGTTGTACGTCGGCGCCTTGTCCGTGTCGCTGCGTGAGATCTGCTTCAGCTCCACACGCAGCCTCACGCACTCCTCCATGTCGACGTCGATCAGCAGCGTGAACTCTGGGATCGTCGCCTTCGACTCGGCCATCCTGCGCGCGATCGTCTGCTGTGTGCGCGACAGCTCGACCGTCGTCGTCTCGCCCTTGGCAGTGGTCGCGCTCTGCGCATCCGTGCCGGGCTGTGGGGCGGCGCCCGCGCGAGCGGGCGCAGCAGCCGCCTCCGCGCGCGCCGCGCCCGGCGCGGCGGCTGACGGCGAATCGGCGGCGGGCGCGAGCACGTCCGCCTTGACGATCCGCCCGCCGGGGCCGCTGCCCGTGAGTCCCCGCAGATCGATGCCGCTCTCCCCGGCGATTCGCCGCGCCAGCGGCGAGGCCTTGATCCGCTCGCCTGCGGCGGCGTCGGCGCCGTTGGGTTGCTCCTGCGACGCCGCCACGCGCTCCAGCGTGGAGCTTGCCACAGGCGTCTGCGCGCGGGCTCGCTCGCTCGCCGGCCCGCCGGAGGCCGGCCCTTCATCGCTGTCGCCCGCGGTCACGCCGACCCGCGCGATCACCTCGCCCACCGCCAGGGTGGCGCCGGCGTCGGCGACGATCTGCAGAGCGCCTGCCTGATCGGACTCGTAGATCATCGTCGCCTTGTCGGTCTCGATCTCGATGAGCTCCTCGCCGCGCGCCACCTGCTCGCCGTCGGCCTTCAGCCAGCGCAGGATCGTGCCCTCCTCCATCGTGTCCGACAGTCGCGGCATCACGATCTCGCCCACTAGGCGCCTCCCGCCGTGGCCGCCGACGTCGAGCTGCGGTTCAGCGTCGCCAGCACCGCCGCCACGATCTGCGGCGCGTGCGGGTACGCAAGATCCTCGAGTGGCTTGGAGTACGGCATCGGCACGTCCGCCCCGGTCACCCGCTGGACCGGCGCGTCGAGGTGGTCGAAGGCCTGTTCGCCGATCAGCGCCGCCAGATTCGCGCCGACACCGCCGTGCGGCCAGCCCTCCTCGACGATCACGCAGTGATTGGTCTTGCGCACCGACGCGAGGATCGTGTCGAGGTCGAGCGGGCGCAGCGTGCGCGGGTCGATCACCTCCGCCTGCACGCCGTGCTCGGCGGCGAGCGTCTCCGCGGCGCGTTCCGCCGTCAGCGCCATGCGCGAGATACCCACGAGCGTCACGTCCGAGCCCTCGCGCGCGACGCGTGCCTGCCCGAAGCCCACGAGGTACTCGTCGTCGTCCGGCACCTCGCCGCGCACGCCGTACAGCGACTCGTGCTCGATGAAGATCACCGGGTTCTCGTCGCGGATCGCGCTCTTCAAGAGGCCCTTCGCGTCGGCGGCGGTCGCCGGGACCGCCACCAGCAGGCCGGGAACGTGCAGGAACAGCGCCTCCAGGCAGTGCGAGTGCGTCGGCCCGAGCTGGTGGCCGGCGCCCTGCGGCATCCGCACAACCAGCGGCACCCGCGCCTGCCCGCCGAACATGTAGTGGATGTGCGCCGCGTGGTTGACGATCTGGTCGAACGCCAGCAGCGCGAAGTTGATCGTCATCAGCTCCACCACGGGGCGCAGGCCCGTCATCGCTGCGCCGACCCCGACACCCACGATCGTGTTCTCCGAGATCGGCGTGTCGCGCACACGGCGCTCGCCGAACTCCTCGAGCAGGCCGTCCGTGACCTTGAACGCGCCGCCGAACACGCCGATGTCCTCGCCCATCAGCACCACGCGCTCGTCGCGTGCGAGCTCCTCGCGCAGCGCCGCGTTCAGCGCCTCTCGGTAGCGCATCTGTGTCATCGGTCCGCGCCGCCGGCGTTTGCCGCTGTATCTGGGCGGTCGAGGCCCGGCGTTTCGCGGCCTTCTTCGCCGGCGGCCAGTGCATCGGTCAGCTGCTGCGGGATCTCATCGTTGACAGCCCGCTGCGCGCCGTCACGCGCTGCACCCGACGATTCATCCGCGGCACCGTCGGTCGTCGCCACGGAGTACCAGCCCTGCACCTCGCGGTCGAGCACGTACACGTCGTCATACAGCGACTCCGGTGACGGGAACGGCGAGGCGTCGGCGAACTCCACCGCCGCGTCGACCCGCGCGATCGCCTGCTCGTCGATGCGCTCACGCTCGGACTCCTCGATCACGCCCTCGCGCACCAGCAGCTCGGCGAACGCCGGCAGCGGGTCGCGCTCGCGCCAGCTCGCCACCTCCTCCTTCGTGCGGTACTGCTCCGGGTCTGCCATCGAGTGTCCACGGAAGCGGTATGTGATCGCCTCGACGAGCACCGGCTGGCGCTCCTCACGCACGTGTCGAACCGCCTCCGCGAGGACCGCGTGCGTGTCGAGCACGTCCATGCCGTCGCAGCGCATGCCCGGAACCCCCAGGCTCTCGCCCTTGCGCTGCAGGTCCGTCACCGCGGAGTGGCGACGCAGCGCGGTGCCCATGCCGAACTGGTTGTTGGTGACCATGAACACGACGGGCAGCTTCCACAGCGCGGCGATGTTGAGCGTCTCGCCGAACGTCCCCTGATTGGAGGCGCCGTCTCCGAACGTGCACAGCGTCACCTCGTCGCTGTCCTTGTAGTCGCTCGCCAGCGCGATCCCTGCCGCGATCGGCAGGTTGCCCCCGACGATCCCGTAGCCGCCCATGAACCGCCGCGCCAGGTCGAACATGTGCATCGAGCCGCCGCGCCCGCCCGAGCAGCCGTCGACGCGTCCGAACAGCTCCGCCATCACGTTCTCGGGCGGCGTGCCGCGCACGAGCGCGTGGCCGTGCGAGCGGTACGTCGAGATCAGGTAGTCGTCGTCGCGCAGCGCGCGCGCGCTGCCCACGATCGTCGCCTCCTCGCCGATCGACAGGTGCAGAAAGCCGCCGACCTTCGCCCGCGCGTACATCTCGCCGGCGCGTTCCTCGAAGCGCCGGATCAGCGTCATCGTCTCGAGCCACTCACGTGCGCGCTCGGGCTCGGGCAGGCTCTGCGCGGGCGGCTCGGGCGACGGACTCGGCATCAGTGCTCCACGGTACTCCAGCGCGCCATGAACTCGTCCGCCTGCAGCTGCGCGAGGTCTGCGCGCAGCGCGCGAGCGAGTTTCGACGCGGACTGCGGCGGGCGATCCCAGAACAGCACCACTTCGCCGCTGTCGACCTCGACCACCTCGATGTGGTCCACGCGCGCGGGGTCCGCCAGTGGCGCCGGCGTCAGCCCGCCGCGCGTCACGATCAGGCGATACGCGTGGTTGGCCTTCACGCCGGTCCACCCTGCGTCTCGGACGCCGCGCCGGCCTCGGTGTGCTCGTGCTCGCCGCGCATGTGCTCCGCCGCCCGTTCCAGCGCATCTTCGCCGACGAACTGACGCTCGCCGACGACCACCGCCGGCACACGGGTGACGCCCGCGTCTGCAGCCTCGGCGCCAGTGGCCGCCAGGCGCTCGGCGGTCGAGCGCAGCTCCGCTGCGCGCAACACCGCCGTCGGGTGCATCTCGCACGCGGCCGCCGCGATCAGCACGAAGTCGGGGTCCGCCAGCGAGTGTCCGCCGGCGAACGCCTGGCGGAACGCCGCCTGCGCGAACGGCACCGTGCGCCCGATCGACGCCGCGTACGTCGCCACGCGCATCGCCAGCGAGCTGTCGAACGGAAACGGCTCGGGCCAGCGCACGGGCTGCAGGCCGAGCTCCTGCGCGCGGCCCTCGATCTGCGCGCGCGTGACGTCCTGCTGCGCGCCCGCGATGATCGGCCGCCACTCCGCCGGGGCGGGCAGCACGTGCAGGATGCGCTCGGCCGCGAGGTACGCGTGCGGGCTCGCGAGGTCGAAGTAGAAGGCCGCGGGGGTGGTCACTTTGCCGAGATTAGTGGGCAAGCCAGAGGCGGCCGACCAGTGGATGGCAGACGACGCACGCCTGCGGAGCTTGAATGATTGCCCACCCACCCCAGTCGAGCACGGTGGGTGGCGTCTGACGCCGCTGGCCGGCCGCCTCAGCCGTGGATCAGCCAGCCGTCTGCGGCGCGGCCTGCTTCCATCACGGCCTCCGACAGCGTCGGGTGACCGTGGATGATGCGCGCGAGCTCGGGGAAGCCGCCCTCGAGCGCGCGCACGTTGACGAGCTCCTGGATCAGCTCGGTGGCGCGGGCGCCGACGATGTGCCCGCCGAGCAGCTCGCCGTACTTGCTCTCGCCGACCACCTTGACGAGGCCGGTGCGGTCGCCGTAGACGGTGCCGCCGCCGACCGCGCCGTAGGGCACCTTGCCGACGACCACGTCGTAGCCCTGCTCGCGCGCCTGCTCCTCGGTGAGGCCGAAGGAGCCGACGTTGGGCGTGCAGAAGGTCGCGCGCGGAATGTCGTTATAGGCGATCGGGTGCGTGTCGCGGCCGGCGAGCGTTTCGACGGCGATGATGCCCTCGTCGGAGGCCTTGTGCGCGAGCGCTGGTCCGTGCACGAGGTCACCGATCGCGAACACGCCCGCGCGGGTGGTGCGCATCGCGCCGTCCACCTGTACGAGGCCGCGCGCGTCGAGCTCGACACCGGCCTCCGCGAGACCCAGCCCGTCGACATCGGCGGCGCGACCGGCGCAGATCACGAGATAGTCGACCTCGGTGGACTCCGCGCCGTAGGAGAAGCTCACGCCGCTCTCACCCCCGGTCACATCGGCGACGGGAGTGCTCGTGTGCACGCCGATTCCCTGGCGCTTGAGGCCACGCTCGACCAGGCGCGAGATGTCGGCGTCCTCGGTCGGCAGCAGGCGCTCGAGCGCCTCCAGCAACAGTACGTCGCTGCCCAGCCGCGCGAACGCCGAGGCGATCTCCGCGCCGGACGCGCCCGCGCCGACCACCGCCAGGCGCGCCGGCAGCTCTGGCAGGGCCCACGCCTCCTCGGTGCCGATCACGCGGCCGCCATAGTCCACTCCTGGGATCGGCCGCGGCGTCGAGCCCGTCGCGAGCACCACGCCGCCCGCGGCGATCTCCACCGGCTCGGAGTCGAGCACCTCGACCAGCACGTCGCCGTCGGCCGTCAGCCGCCCGATGCCTGCGATCACGTCGATGCCGTCTTTCTTGAACAGACCACCCACACCTGAGGTGAGGGTCGTGACGACCTTCTCGCGGCGCGCCTGCACCGCTGCGTAGTCGACCTCGACGCCGCTCACCTTCAGGCCGAACTCCTCGGACTCGCGTATGTCCGACAGCAGGTCCGCCGAGCGCAGCACCGCCTTGGCGGGGATGCACGCGTAGTTCAGGCAGCGTCCGCCGAGCTTGTCGCGCTCGACCACAGCGGTCTTCAGGCCGAGCTGCGTCGCGCGGATCGCGGCCACATACCCTCCCGGCCCCGATCCGATGACGATGCAGTCGTAGGAACTCTCGGCCATCGCGGGGTGAGCCTATCGAAGGTGACCAGTCGACCAGGGGGGTCGAGAGTCGAGTGCTGCAAGGACGCAGGGAGCGTGGCGTGCTAGAGGCACGCGAGCGACCGAGGACGCCGCAGCGCGAAGTGCTATCGACCCCCCTGGTGTTCGCCGGCCTGGATGCGGCCCATTACCCGAACGAGCTTCCAGAACAGCCAGCCGCCGAGGCCGAGCGCGACCACGTACTCGCCGGCTGCGAGCAGTGATGCGGCGATGATCAGCGCGAGCGAGCTGAGGATGATCTGCAGGGCGAGCAGCGCCTCGAAGCCGAGCACCGCGAGATAGCGCCGGCGGTACATGCCGAGGGCGAGCGCGGCGAGGATCGCCGACAGGAAGATCGCGCCCGGCAGCGAGCCGCCGCGGCTTGAGAGATCGTGGATGGTGAGGCCGCCGACGAGCACCGCGACCGCCAGCAGTCCGGCGAGGCCGACCGCGATCAGGAGCGCCGGCGGGCGCTCGTCCGGCCCGAGCGGCTCGAGCGCGGCGCGCGCCCGCTCGTCGCGCGCGCTGCTCATGGTCCGACTAGGCGCGCGTCCAGCTGCTCGCGCAGCGCCCGAGCAGCTCGCTGCGGGTCCGCGGCGGCGGCGATCGCGCGCAGCACGCAAACGCGCGTGGCGCCCGCGTCGAGCGCCTGTGCGAGATTGCTCGCGTCGAGGCCGCCGATAGCGAAGAACGGCACCGGCGCGTGGGCTGCGGCGTAGCGAATCAGCTCGACGCCGACGGCCGGCCGGCCGGGCTTGGTGGGCGTCTGGTGGATCGGACCGACGCCGATGTAGTCGACGACGCTCGCGTCGACCGCGTCGATCTGCTCAGGCGTATGGGTGGACAGCCCGATCAGCATGTCGGGACCGACCAGCTCGCGCAGCTCGGACACGGGGATGTCGTCCTGGCCGACGTGCACCCCGTCGGCTTCGGCCTCGCGCGCGACCCACGGTCGGTCGTTGACGATCAGCAGCGTCCCCAGCTGCTCGCACAGGATTCGCGTGGCGATCGCGACCGATGCGAGCTCCTCGTCGGGAAGGTGCTTCTCGCGCAGCTGCACGATCTCGACGCCTCCGGCGCTCGCGCCCCGCAACAGCGTCGGCAGCTCGCTGCCGTCGGGGTCGGCGCCACAGACCATGTACAGGCGCGCGGCGGAGAGGCGCTCGCGACGGTCGGAGCTCGGCGGCTGTGCAGCGTCAGCGTCGGTTTGCATGGAGGCAGTCTGGCATGCGAGTACCTGCCGCAGAACCGTCGCTGGAAGCGCGGGCTAGCATCATCGGCATGTCCGACATCAGGCAAGTCGATGTGGCGATTGTCGGCGGTGGCATCATCGGAATGGCGATCGCGTGGCGTGCCCGCCAGCGGGGAATGTCGGTGACCGTGCTGGAGCGCGACGTCCTCGGGCGGGGAACCTCGCGCGTCGCTGCGGGCATGCTCGCGCCGGTGGTCGAGGTCGAGTTCGGGGACGCGGGACGTCGCATGCTCGAGCTGGGGTTGCGCTCCGCGCATCTGTGGCCGGCATTCGCGTCCGAGCTGGAGGCATCGTGCGGCCGCAGCGTGGGTCTGATGCGCACGGGCACGCTGCTGCTCGCGCGCGACGCGGATGACGCACGCGAGCTCGAGCGCCAGCTCGACTTCCGCCGCTCGCTCGGGCTGGCTGTGACGCGGCTGCGTCCCAGCCAGGCGCGCGAGCGCGAGCCGGCGTTGGCGCCGACGGTGCGGCTGGCGTTGGACGCGGGCGATGATCACTCTGTCGATCCGCGCTTGGTCCTCGACGCGCTCGGCCATGCGTGTGAGACGGCCGGAGTGGACGTACGCGCGCATACGCCGGTGGCGAGCATCCAGCTTGACGTCTCCGGCAAGCGCGTCGGCGGCGTCGTGCTCGAGGGCGGCGAGCAGGTACGCGCCGCGCACGTGGTGCTCGCCGCCGGGCCGTGGAGCGGGCAGATCGACGGTGTGCCGTCCGCGGCACGTGTGCCGGTGCGTCCCGTCAAGGGTCAGATCCTGCGGCTGCGTGACCCGGCGGGACCGGGCATGCTGCGCACGGTTGTGCGTTTTCGCGGTGGCTACCTGGTACCCCGCGCGGACGGCCGCTATGTGCTCGGCGCGACCGTCGAGGAGCGTGGCTTCGAGCTGTCGGCGACGGCCGGCGGCGTGTACGAGCTGTTGCGCGATGCCCACGAGCTGGTGCCGGGCATCAGCGAGCTGGAGATCGAGGAGCTGTCGGTGGGGCTGCGCCCCGGCACGCCTGACAACGCACCGGCGATCGGGGCCGCCGCGGTGGACGGCCTGATCTGGGCGACCGGGCATTACCGCAACGGCATTCTGCTGGCCCCGCTGACAGCGGAGCTGGTCCTCGGCGTGATCGAGGGCGGGCACGAGCTCGACGCGCTCCTGCCGGCGTGCGCGCCCGAGCGCTTCGCGGTCGATACGTTGGCGGTCGCGTCGTGATCGTGCTCAACGGCGAGCGCTCAGAGTTGCGCGCCGGCGAGACGCTGGCGCAGCTGCTGCTGGGCATGGGGGTCGACGCTGACGGACGCGGCGTGGCGGTGGCGGTCGACGGCGAGGTCGTCCCGCACGCCAGATGGGGATCGTTCGTGCTGGAGCAGGACGCGCGCGTCGAGGTGCTGACGGCGATGCAGGGAGGATGATGGAGGACGCGCTGACGATCGCCGGTCGGCGGATGCGCTCGCGCCTGCTGCTCGGCACGGGCGGATTCCCTTCGCTCGAGCTGCTCGGGGAGGCGATCGCGGTCAGCGACTGCGAGCTGGTGACGGTGGCGCTCCGGCGTGTCGACGCAACGCCAGCACGCACCGGCGGGTCCTCGCTGCTGGACGTGCTCGCGGAGGCGGGTGTGCAGGTGCTGCCGAACACGGCCGGTTGTCACACGGCGCGGGATGCGGTGATCACGGCGCGGATGGCGCGCGAGGCGTTTGCGACGGATTGGATCAAGCTGGAGGTGATCGGCGACGAGGACACGCTGCTGCCGGACGCGCCCGAGCTGCTGCGCGCCGCCGAGCAGCTGATCGACGAGGGCTTCGTTGTGCTCCCGTACACGACCGATGACCCAGTGCTGGCGCGCCGGCTCGCCGATCTGGGCTGCGCCGCGGTGATGCCGCTGGGCTCGCCGATCGGCAGCGGCATGGGGATCCGCAACCCGTACAACATCGCGCTGATCCGCGAGGCCGTGGACGTGCCGGTGGTGCTCGACGCGGGCATCGGCACGGCCTCCGACGCGGCGCTCGCGATGGAGCTCGGCTGCGACGCGGTGATGGCGGCGTCGGCGATCGCGCGGGCGCAGGACCCGGTGGCGATGGCGCGCGCGATGCGCGCCGCGGTGGCGGCTGGGCGTCTCGCGCGCGGCGCCGGACGGATCCCGCGGCGCCACTACGCGACGGCGTCGACGCCAGAGCGAGGACTGCCCGAGTTCAGCTGAGCACTTCGATCGTCCCATTCATGGTGACGGGGTAGAGCGTGCACTCGTAGTGGATGACGCCGGGTTTGGTCAGCTTGATCGCGAACGTGCCGCCTTCGCCGAAGTTCTTGGACGCGAACCTCTGCGGGCCGCTGACGCTCGTGACGTTGGCCTGCACGGAGTCGTAGTTGGTCCACCTGATCGTGCTGCCGACCTTGACCCTGACGGTGTCGGGGGCGATAGCGATATTGCGGTAGGCGATCTGCACGGGTCCGCTCTGCACCGGCGCGGACTTGGATGGCGAGGCGAACTTGGGCGTGGTGTCGACCTTGATCGACGCGCCGCCGCTGGTGGTGGCGCCCTTCCCCGTCCCCGTCCCCGTCCCCGTGCCCGTGCCTGCGCCCGTGCTCGTGCCTGCGCCCGTGCTCGCGCTTGTGCCGGTCTCGGCGGTGGATTTGCTCGACGATCCGCAGCCTGCGGCCAGCACTAGCGCCGCGGCCGCCAGGGCGGCGGCGATGCCTGTTCTCATCCTCGGCGGTCCTTTCTTTGCGAGTTCATGCAGTTGGACGATCGCACACACGCGCGCTCACGGTCACCGGTCGTCCCTGACTGGTCTCACCAGCGCCTACACTGGCCGACTCCATGTCCCCGCGCCATTTCATCACCGGTGCCGAGCTGACAGCGCCGGAGCTGGACGCGCTGCTGGAGCGCGCGCTCGAGCTCAAGCGCGCGCCGCTCTCCTCGCAGGTGCTGGCCGGGCGCAGCGTGGCGTTGATCTTCGAGAAGCCCTCGACGCGGACGCGCGTGTCGTTCGAGGTGGGCATCGACGAGCTCGGCGGCCACGCGGTGGTGCTGCGGCGGGATGAGCTGCAGCTCTCGCGCGGGGAGGCGCCGCGCGACACGGCGCTGGTGCTGTCACGGCACGTGGCGGCGGTCGGGATGCGCACGGGCGCCGAGGCGGTCCTCGAAGAGCTGGCCGCGTTCAGCGACGTGCCGATCGTGAACATGCTGAGCGCGCGCCACCACCCCTGCCAGGTGCTCGCCGACCTGCTGACGCTGCGAGAGGCCTGCGGGCAGCTCGACGGGCTGCGCGTCGCGTACGTGGGCGACGGCAACAACGTCGCTCGCTCGCTCGCGGTGCTGGGAGCGCTTGCGGGACTGCACGTCGCGCTGGCTTCACCGCCGGGCTACACGCTGGAGCAGGACCTCGAGTTGCCCGTCGGCGCGCGCGGCACGGTCACGCACCACACGGACCCGCGCGAGGCGGTGCAGGGCGCGGCTGCGGTCTATACCGATGTGTGGGTGAGCATGGGCGATGAGGACAGCGCAGCGGATCGCCGCCGCGACCTCGCCGACTACCGCGTCGATGACGCGCTGCTGGACGCCGCCGCGGCGGGCGCGTTCGCGATGCACGACCTGCCCGCGCACTCCGGCGAGGAGATCTCCGCGGAGGTGCTCTACGGCTCGCGCCAGCACATCTGGGACCAGGCCGAGAATCGCAGGCACGCGCAGAAGGCGCTGCTGGAGATGTTGGTGACGCCGTGACCGTCGAGGCGGCTGCGACCCCCCGTCCGCAACGCGGCGACGAGCTGGAGCTGACGATTGAGTCGCTGGCGTTCGGCGGCGAGGGCGTGGCGCGTCTGGGTGATGGCGGCTACGTCGTGTTCGTGGCCGGCGCGATCCCCGGCGATCGCGTCCGCGCGGTCGTACACAAGCGCAAGCGCAGCTACGCGCACGCGCGCACGCTGGAGGTGCTCGAGCCGGGCCCCGAGCGGATCGCGCCGGTGGCCGCGCATCCAGGCGTGCCGTGGCAGGTGATTCCCTACGATCGCCAGCTCGAGATCAAGCGGGCTCAGGTCGATGAGGCGTTGCGGCGGATCGGCCGGCTCGACGGCTTCGAGCTGCGTGAGATCGTGCCGGCGCTCCAGCAGTGGCGCTACCGCAACAAGCTCGAGTACTCGTTCGGCGGCGGTGATGGCGCGGGTGGCGGCGAGCTGGTGTGCGGCTTTCACGCGCCCGCGGGCGGCAACCAGGTGACGCCGATCGAGGACTGCCTGCTGGCATCCGAGCGCGGAAACCTCGCTCGCGTCGCGGCGCTGAACTGGTGCCGTGCCGAGGGCCTCGGTGCGTGGGAGCGCAGTCGCGGCGCGCGCGGGGAGCGCGTGGAGCCGGGCGCGCGTCGCGGGCGCGACGAGCGGGTGGCGGCGGCGCCCGACGGGCGCGCGCGCCTGCGCAACCTGGTGGTGCGCGAAGGCCGGCACACGGGCAAGTTGCAGGTGCGCCTCGTAACCACCGACGGCGAGCTGGAGGCGGGCGAGTTCGCGGCGGCGCTCAGCGCGGCACTGGGCGAGAGCCTGTCGGGTGTGCTGTGGACGCGTTCACGCAGCCTGGCCGAGACGACCGCAGGCGGCGAGACCGAGCTCGTGTGGGGTGAGAGCGAGCTGCCGGAGCGGCTGGGTCAGCTCGACCTGCGCATCTCCGCGGAGGCGTTCTTCCAGACGAACACCGAGATGGCGGAGCTGCTGTACGGAATCGTGAGCCAGTACGCGGCGCTGGAGGGTTGGGAGCGCGTGTATGACCTGTACTCGGGGATCGGCACGATCGCGCTGACGCTGGCGCCGCGTGCGGGGGAGCTGTGGGGCATCGAGCTGGTGGAGCCGGCGGTCGCGGACGCGATCGCGGGCGCGCACCGCAACGAGGTCACCAACGCTCACTTCTTCGCCGGCGACACGCGCACGGCGCTGCCGGAGCTGCTCGAGCGGGCCGGGCGTCCGGACGTGCTCGTCGTCGACCCGCCGCGCGCGGGACTGTCGAAGAAGGTCGTGCACCGGATCATCGATGCCTCGCCAAAACGCATCGTTTACGTCTCGTGCAATCCCACCACGCTCGCGCCGAACGCCGCCGAACTCGTCGACGCCGGCTGGGTGCTGCGTGAGGTCACACCCGTGGACATGTTTCCGCAGACGCACCACATCGAGTGTGTCGCACTGCTCGAGCGTTCTTAGAAGCCCGTCGTAGCCGGCTGCGAAGATCCGTCTGGCTCTACGCGAGCCGGTGCTGACTTCGAGATTGGGGGACCGGATGGCAAAGGACTTCAAGGCATTTCTGCTTCGCGGAAACGTTGTTGACCTGGCCGTCGGCATCGTCATCGGGGCGGCGTTCGGAGCGGTGGTGACGGCTTTGGTGAAGGACCTGCTGACACCGATCGTGGCGGCGATCATCGGCAAACCGGACTTCGCGAATCTGTCCTTCACGATCAACAACAGCGTCTTTCACTACGGCGAATTCCTCAACGCGCTGATCGCGTTCTTCACGATTGCGTTCGCGGTGTTCTTCTTCGTGGTCAGGCCGATCAACGCGCTGATGGCGCGGCGCAAGCCGGGCTTGGACACGGAGTCCGAAACGCGGCCGTGCAGCGAGTGCCTGAGCGAGATCCCCCGCGAGGCGCGCCGATGTGCCTTCTGCACCTCGCCGCAGGAAGCCGTCGTTTGAACGTAGGCTTCGCTGATGCGCGCCGCCACCATCCGTGAGCAGGAGGTCATGATCGAGGAGCACGCCGATCCGGTCGCGCAGGGCGAAGAAGTGCTCGTTCGGGTCCACGCGGCGGGTTTGAACGGGGGCGACATGATGCAGCGACGTGGCCTGTATCCGGCCCCGCCCGGCTCACCGCAGGACATCCCCGGCATGGAGCTCGCGGGCGAGGTCGCGGCGCTGGGGCCGAAGGCCGAACGGTTCGAGGTGGGCGAGCGCGTGATGGCGGTCGTCGGCGGCGGCGGCCAGGCGGAGCTCGCGACGGTGCACGAGCGCCAGCTGATGCCGGTCCCAGACAGCTTGGACTGGCCGGCCGCGGGCGGGCTGCCGGAGGTGTTCGTCACCGCGCACGACGCGCTGCTCGTGCAGGCCGAGCTCCGCTCCGGCGAGCGCCTGCTCGTCCACGGCGGCGCAGGCGGCGTCGGCACGGCGGCGATCCAGCTGGGGCGCGCCGCCGGCGCGCGCGTGACCGCGAGCGTGCGTAATGAGGAGCTGCGACTGCAGGTTGAAGAGCTCGGCGCCGACGTGATCCCGTGCGAGGCCTTTGTCGAGCACGGCCCGTTCGACGTGATCCTCGAGCTCGTCGGTGCGCCGAACATGACGGAGAACCTCGAGGCGCTCGCGACCGAAGGACGCATCACCGTCATTGGCGTCGCCGGCGGCGTCAAGAGCGAGCTGAACCTGCTCGCGCTGATGGGCAAGCGGGCGCGCATTCACGGATCGACCCTGCGTGCCCGTCCGCTCGAGCAGAAAGCGCTCGCCGCGCGACGTCTCGAACACGAGGTACTGCCACTGTTCGGCGCTGGCGCGCTGGACGTTCCGATCGCCGCGACCTTCCCGCTCGAGCAGGCCGCAGCGGCCTACGAGCGTTTCGCCGCAGGGGGCAAGCTCGGCAAGGTCGTGCTGACGATGTAGCTCCGCAGGACCGCCCGGCTGCGCCGGCTCTCAGTACGGCGGCTGGGCCGCGTACCAATCGCCGAGCGCGCGAAACGCCGCCCAGAACGCGCGCTTTGCGTCCTGCTCGTCGAGCGAGTCGTCGATGCTGGGCACGTACAGTGCGTCGATCGTGGGCGTCAGCTGCTGGATCTCGCCGACGTCGTCGTGCAGCTCGCGCGCCAGCGGGATCTCCATCTCGCCGAGCGCCGCCAGCGCGTCGGCTCCCATCACGACGATGATCTTCGGCTGCACGATTGCGATCTCCTCGACCACCCGCGAGACGCACGCGAAGTCGGCCAGCGAAGCGTCGCTCAGTGGGCACTTCACGCACAGCGTGCCGTATACCGCCAGCGGATCGATCGACAGGCGCTTCAGCGACTTCATCAGCGCGCCGCCGGCGCGCCCGTAGAAGGCGACGCCCTCCTCGATCTCGGAGGGCAGGGCCGAGTACTTCAGCAGCATGATGTCTGCCTGTGGGTGCCCGGAGCCGAGCACCGGCATCAGGTTGCCGCGCGGACAGTGCGGGCACGCCTGCAGCTCGCGCGTGAGCGTGTTCAGCTCGCGGATGGCGCGCTCCAGGTACTTCTCGCGGATCTCGTCATCGGTCACGGGCATCGACCCCGAGGGATTTGACGAGGCGTCCTCTTGTCCTTGACGGTGCATCAGTAGTTGCGCGGCGAGCGCGCTCGGCTAGCTCCTGGAGCCGCCGCCGTGGGACCGATTCAGGCGCCGCAGGCGCCGTTCCTTGCTCGCGCGTCGCGCCGAGCGCGGGGTTGCGCGCGTCTGCAGGAACTTCAGCGCCTGCACGTACAGCAGCGAGGAGGGCCGCGTCAGGATCTGCGCTTCGCGCAACGACTGCATGAACTCGACCGGCCCGTCGAAATCGTGCATCTGGATCCGCACCGATCCGAGGCCCTGGGCGACGTGGGAGTCCGAGCCGGCGCCCGCCGGGATGCGGTACTTTGCGGCGAAGCGGCCGGCCTCTTCGTTGAAGGCGCCGATCGCCACTCGCGGGTTGAACACCTCGATCGCGTCGACCTCGTCGAGGATCTCCAGCAGATGCTCGTAGTCCGGCACCGAGTGCATACGGTCGAACGGATGCGGCACGTACACGACGCCGCCCTGGCGTCTGATCTCGGCGACGGTCTCGCGCAGGCTCAGCCCGCGGGGGATCTTCTCCTCGATGAACAGGCCGATCACCTCGCCCTCGCCCGCCGTCTTGACCTCCTCGCCGACGATCACCTTCACGTCTGCCGAAGTCGCCTGCTCCCGTGCCTCGAGCGCGCCGGAGATCTCGTTGTGGTCGGTCACCGCGATCGCGCCCAGGCCCTGCTCGCGCGCGCTCGCCAGCAGCACCTCCACCGGCGTGGCGCAGTCATAGGAGTGGTCGGTGTGCATGTGCAGGTCGACGTCGATCAGGGGCCGTGTCGAAATTCGTCGCGCGAGCTCAGGGTTGCCGTCGGCGGGATGGCGCCTGGCAGCCAGCTGGAGGTAGATCTGCTCGAGCTCGTCTGCGGCGCCGTCCTCGTCGCGCACCAGGCGGTAGTCACCGGCGAAGTGGTGTGCCATCAGCTCAGCCGTCTCCGGCAGGCTCGCGGTGCGCGCGTCGAGGCGGCCGAAGAAGCTCTCGACGAAGCGGCGAGCCACGAGCGTCGAGAGCAGGCGCTCGCTGGAGGAGTGGAACGAGCCGACGTTCAGCGCTCGCGAGTGGCGCAGCGCGGCGTTCGAGGTGCTCGGCGCGAACGGCTCGTGGACGTGGACGAAGTCGAGCTGCACGTTGCTCATCAGTTCCTCGATCGTGCGCGCGACGTCGATCGGCAGCGCCGACGGTCGCCGGTTGCCCTCGCCGGTGCGCGTGGAGGCGCGAAAGTCGAGCACCTCCCCGACCGCGATCACGCGTGGCGCCCCCTCGTCGGTGCCGTCGAGCAGCGCGCTCGCCCCCGTTGCGCCCGCGCGTGCCGCGCGCAGCGCCTTACGCGACGCTCGTACCCGCTCCTGCGAGCGCGACGGGGCGAGCACCAGCACGCGGTGCCCGCGCCGCGAGAGCTCCGTCGCGACGCGATCCACGTACCGGTTGACCTCGTTGCCCTCCGCCTCCCACGGGTACGGCGTGACGTGGGCTATCGCGAAGCTGGGCGAGGGCACGCACGCAGGATAGGCGGGCGCGAGCTAGGACGCGCGACGGGCGGCCGGCGCCCGCTTCGCAGGCGCTTTCGCCTGCGCGCGGCTCGGGGTGCTCCGCGGGGTGCGGGCGCCCTTCGCGCGCGTGCCCGGGCGTCCTGCGTATCTCGCGATGAAGGCCTCGGTGTCGGTGCGCGCCTGCTCATCGGGGCGCTGGTTGTGTGGCGACTTCATCAGGTAGGAGGACGGCCCGTCGAGCTGCCCGCTGACGCCGTGGTTGAGCGCGAGCTTGCAACAGCGCGCCGCGTCGATGACGATGCCCGCCGAGTTCGGCGAGTCCCACACCTCGAGCTTCAGCTCGAGGTTCAGCGGCACGTCCCCGAACGCCTGTCCCTCGACACGGATGTGTGCCCACTTGCGGTCGGTCAGCCACGGCACGTAGTCGGACGGTCCGACGTGGATGTCCTCCTTCGGCAGCTCGTGATCCATGATCGAGGTCACGGCGTTGGTCTTGGAGATCTTCTTCGACTCCAGCCGCTCGCGCTCGAGCATGTTGTAGAAGTCCATGTTGCCGCCGACGTTCAGCTGCGACGTGCGCTCGATCTCGACGCCGCGCTCGGCGAACAGGCGCGCGAGCGTGCGGTGCACGATCGTCGCCCCGACCTGCGACTTGATGTCGTCGCCGACGATCGGCAGCCCCGCCTTTTTGAAGCGCTTGTCCCAGTAATCCTCGCGTGCGATGAACACGGGAATGCAGTTGACGAAGCCGCAGCCGGCCTCGAGCACCTGCTCGACGTACCACTTGGTGGCGTCCTCGGAGCCGACGGGCAGATAGGAGACGACGACGTCGGTGTGGGTGTCCTTGAGGATCTTGACGATGTCGGCGGTCTCGCCGGGGGCCTTGGTGATCTTCTCCTTGAGGTACTTGCCGAGGCCGTCGTGCGTCATCCCGCGGTGCACCCGCACGCCGAGCTTCTTCGGCACGGCGTGCGCGCCCTTGGCGAACTTGATCGTGTTGTTCTGGCCGGCCCAGATCGCTTCGCCGAGGTCCTTTCCGACCTTCGCGGAATCGATGTCGAACGCGGCGGTGAACTCGATGTCGCGGACGTGGTAGCCGCCGAGGTCGACGTGCATGAGTCCCGGCACGCGCTTGGCGGGGTCGGCGTCGCGGTAGTAGTGAACGCCCTGCACGAACGACGAGGCGCAGTTGCCGACGCCGACGATCGCGACGCGCACCTTCTCGGACTGGTAGCGCGCGGCGCCGTTGGTTGAGGCGGCGCCGACGCTGGCGGCGCGGCCGTTGCTGTGCTCCTTGATCACGAGTTACATGTCCTTTTCGCGGGGGGTGAGCGCCCGATCGAGGGAGCCGCGTGGGCTTCCCTGCTTCTCAGGTGGGACGGTCACGGGGAGATTGGATCCCCGTCCGCCCACGTCGCAGGAGACTACTCCGCAGCGCTGCGAAGGTCACACCGACAGCTCGCGACGCACGTGCCAGATGCGCTGCACGACGGTCACGACGCTGAGCACCGCGAGCACGTACACGGCCGGCTGCAACAGCTCGAAGTTGCCGAGCGAGGCGCCGCGGGCGAAGATCAGGCCGATCGCCAGGATCACCACGCGCACGGGCCGCGTCGCGATGCCGACCTTGCACTCGACGCCCAGCGCCTCGGCGCGAGCGCGCGTGTAGCTGACCATCAGCGACGCCAGCACCGCGACGACCACTGCAGCCGCCGCCACCCGATTTGCCTGCAGCGCGAAGTAGCCCGCGACCGCCGTCAGCACGATCCCCTCCTCGATGCGGTCGAGCGTCGAGTCGAGGAACGCGCCGAACGGCGTGCCCTTGCCGGACATGCGCGAGTAGCGGCCGTCGAGCGTGTCCATGATCGAGCCGACGATGAACGCCACGCCGCCGAGGAAGAACAGCCCTTCCCAGACGAGCACGGCGGCGATCACGTTCAGCACGAAGCCGGTGAGCGAGATCGTGTTTGGCGTCAGTCGCGACTCGATCAGGCGGTTGCGAACGAGCTCGCGTCGAACTCCCGCTCCGATCGGAGCGCGCGCGCGACGCCCCGTTGAACGGGCCGTGGCGCGCCGGGTGCGTGGCGACGGGGTGTGTTGCCTGGGCGCTGGCATGCGGCTCGAGCGCGCTACCCGCTCGCGGTCAATCGCGCGCCTGGCACGGTCGAGAAGCGCCAGGCGTTAGGCCGCGCCCGCGCGAGCCAGCCCGCGGCGTAAGCCGACGCGGCGGCGGTCAGAGCGCCGAGCACCGCGTCGATGATGAAGTGGTTGGCCGTCACCACGATCACGAAGGCCATCAGGAAGGGGTACAGCAGCCACAGGACGCGAACCACGCGCCAGCGCACCAGGCGCGCGAGCGGCCAGCCGATCATCAGCGCGAACGCGACGTGCATCGATGGCACCGCCGCGTAGGGGTTGACGAGCGCGGTCATCGCGGCGCTGGTGTGCGATACGTGCACGCCGGTGAGGTCAGCGACGCTGTCGCTGAAACCCCATTCGGGCAGGAAGCGCGGCGGCGCCGTGGGAAACACGATGTAGCCGAGCAGCGCGATCGCCATCGCGACCATGAACATGTTGCGCACGAAGTAGAAGTTGCGGTTGTGGCGTAGATACAGGTAGACGAGCGCAGCGACCGTCACGCTCGTCTGCGCGTTCACGTACAGGTAGCTCGAGAGGACCATCAGGAAGTGGCTCCCGGATGCCCACGCCTGGATCGAGGGCTCGACGAACACGTGCAGCGTGCGCTCCAGCGAGATCACCTGGAGCGCGTGTTGAAACGCGGTGTTCGCGTCTGCCGCGACTGCCCCACGAACGATGCGATACGCAAGGTAGGCGGCTCCGAAGAGTGTGACCTGCCGGAGCACATCGAGCCAACCGTGAGGCAAGAGGCGCGCCTGCAGCAGACGAGCGCGGGCGACCATCGACGGAAAGCCTAGACGATGCTCGCGCGGAGGCATACCGCGGCTCACGTGCAGCGCGGTCCATGCGCGAAGACGCGCGCGAGCGAGAAGCCGATCACGACGTGGAACGTGCCCTGGCGGCGTGCCTGCAGCTGCGTCCAGTCTCCCGGTGCGCGGCTGACGCAGCCGCTGCCGCCGGCGAGCTTCCAGTAGGGCGTGAAGTGCACGCGCAGCGTGTAGGAGCCGGGCCGCGGCGCGTACACGGTCAGCGAGTCGCTGCTCGCGCTCTCGAGCACCGCCGGTGCCTGGGCGAGCGGGCTCGCGCCGAGCACCGCGAACACCCGCCAGTGAGCCGAGCGCCAGACTTCGCGCAGATAGCCCGGACGCGCCGCGGTCAACAGCCGCGCCTCGGCGCGTGCGGAGTAGTCGAGCGGCGCGTCGGGGAGCGCGACGTAAGAGATCGCGTTACGCGACAGCCACGCGCGGTAGCCGGCGGGCGTCAGCGCCGTCGGTGATTCGTAGAACAGGCCGTTGCGGTAGACGTCGAGCTGGCGCTCCCAGCCGCGCGCGAGCATCACCACGGGAGCGACGAAGCGCGCCTCCCAGTGGTCCGCCGTGGCCACCACCTCGATGCGCGCGGGACGCGCGCCGTAGCCGACCCCGAGCGTGTGCAGCTCACCGATCAGCGGTGCGTAGAAGGAGGCGTCGAGCGACGGGTTGGAGACCGTCGAGGCGAAGTCCGCGATCGGCGCGTTCACCTGCCAGTAGAGGAGGAACGGCGCCAGCACGAGCAGCGCGCGGCGGCGCCCGCGCGAAGCGCACGCGAGTGCCAGCGCCGCGACCGGCCCGGCCGTCAGTGCGCCGAGGCGGTCGACGTTGCCGCCGACCGCGCTCGGCACCACGTAGGAGCCGACGAGCGCAAGCGCATACAGCGCCAGGCCGACTCGCAGCAGCCGCCGCTGCGGTTCGATCAGCGCGAGGATCGCCAGCACGCCGACGATCTCGGGGAAGAACGCGGAGGCCACGAACGGCTGCGTGCCGCCTTCGGGAAACACGAGCGTGAGCAGCGCCACCGGCGCGAGCGCCGCGACGGTCAGCCCGAGCGGCCACGCCCGCCGGGGGCCGGCGAGCGCCCACGCGAGGAACGCCAGCCCGAGGAACGCGCCCGCAACCGGGCTCGCGAGCGCCGTCAGCACGCTCAGCACCAGCGCGAGCCACAGGCGCCGGCGGCGCGCGAGCAGCAGCGCGCCGAGGCCGATCGCCAGCCCGAGGTCGAACGGAACGCGGCTGGAGAGCAGCGCGATCGACGCTCCGAGCGCGAACCACGCGGCGGCGAGGCTCGTCGCCCGCCGCGGCGACGAGCCGTCGATCAGCGCCGCGAACAGCGCCGTGGCGATGACCATCGAGATCGCCGCCAGCAGGCGCGTGCCGATCAGCGCGCCGAGCGCCGGCGCCAGCACCGAGTAGGCGAGCAGGTGATGGCCGCCGTACCAGGAGTTGTCCCACAGCGTGAACCCGGCGCTCGAGAACAGGCTGCTGCGATAGCTGGCGGCAGCGAGATCGGGACTGGCCGGCGCGATGATCAGGTAGACGACCGCGAGCGCCGCGGTGATCGTCCACGCGGGCGGGAACCGCCGCGGCAGCGGTGGCAACGCTTTCGCGGACTGACGCGAGCCCTGCGCGGCGCCCGCCGGCGACGGCGTCCCGGCTCGAGGAAGCGCCGCGTTCACCCTGCGCTCAGGAAGTCCACCACGCGCTCGATCACGTCGGGGCGGTCCAGCCACGGCCAGTGCCCGGCGTCGGGGAGCTCGAGCAGCTCGGCGTTGCCCAGGGCGCTCGCGTAGGCGCGGCCGAAGCGCGCGGGAATGTAGGGGTCGCGCCCGCCCCACACGACCAGCGCGGGCATCGTCAGCGTTCTCAGCCGCTCACCGCTCGCCGCGAGCAGCTCCGGCGGCGAGCTCCTGTAGAGGCGCAGGATCGCGCGCTGCGTGCCCTGGTCGAAGTGCTCCAGCACGCTGTCCTGCCACGCGCCCGGCATTGGGCCGGGTGTGGCGTTGCCCTCGCTGGAGAGCACGCCCAGCGTGAAGCGCGACGTGGTGCCCATGACCAGCTCGCCGAGCACCGTCGTGCGCCACAAGCGCGCGGTGCGGTGCCAGCGGTAGCCCGGCAGGAGAGGCACCGCGTTGATGATCACGAGGCGCTCGACGCGCGCCGGCAGCCGTTGCGCGAACGCGAGTCCGACGGCTCCCCAGTCGTGCATCACGAGCTGCACGCGCTCCACCTCGAGCTCGTCCAGAAAGCGCTCGATGAAGCGGTCGTACTCATCGATCGTGAAGTTGAGATAGCCCGGCTTGCCGGAGCGTCCGAAGCCCGGGAGGTCGACCGCCAGCCCGCCGCTGCGCTCCAGGAATCCGCGGTCGTATGCGGGCGGCGTCGTCCATTCGTCACCGGGGCGTTTGCCGCGCCACCATCGCTGCCAGCGTGGACGGCTGCCGTGGTGCACGCGTGGCGCGACCCACTCGTCGGAGCTGTCGGGCACGCCGTGGATGTACAGCGGCATCGCCGCGTTCCCCGCAGCGGCGTCGGCGTCCTCGTCGACCGAGGCGCTGCGCCAGAAGACGGTCAGTCCGTCGACCTCGCCGGTGTGCTCGCTCACTTCGGGCATCGAGCGAGGATATAGCGGTGATAGGAGCCGCGGCGCTCGTCAGCGGCCGGCGGGCACTACGGTTCAGCCGTGCCGCGGAGAGTCGTCCCACGTGCCGAGAGCAGCACCGCAGCCGCGCCCGTCTCGGCGTGGGCGCGCCCGACGCGTGCGCGGGTCGTGCGGATTCGAGAACGCCTGCGCGAGGTCTACGGCGTGCCGCTGATGCGACCGCACGGCGCGCCGATCGCCGAGCTGATCCTGACGGTCCTGTCGCAGTCGACCAACGACCGCAACCGCGACGTCGCCTTCCTGCGCCTGCGCGAGCGCCTGCCGACGTGGGAGCACGTGCGCGACGCGCCTGTGAGCGAGGTCGAGGAGGCGATCCGGCCGGGCGGCATCTCGAAGGTGAAGTCGGCGCGCATCCACGCGATCCTGCGCGCGATCACCGAGGACCCCGGCCCGTCGGCCGGCGTGCCTCACGGGGAAATCTCGCTCGACTGGATCGCCGATGCTCCGATCGCACGCTCACGCGACTATCTCGTGTCGCTGCCGGGCGTCGGGCGCAAGACCGCCGCGTGCGTGCTGCTGTTCGCCTACGGGCTGCGCGACGTGCCCGTCGACACGCACGTCTCGCGTGTGGGCATGCGGCTCGACCTGCTACGCACGGGCGCGCCGTTCGAGGAGCTGCACGACGAGATGCTCGCGCTGACTCCACCCGGCGAGGAGCTCGAGCTTCACGTCAACCTGCTGCGCCACGGGCGTCGCACCTGCCACGCGCGCTCGCCCGCCTGCGTCGAATGCGCGCTGGCGCGGATGTGCCCAAGTCGCAAGCTGTTCGTGTGACCGCTAGCCTCGCGGCAGCACGGCGAACGCGATCACCGCGTACTGCAGCGCCGCGGCGGCCAGCACCAGCGCGTGGAAGATCTCGTGGTAGCCGAAGACTTTCGGCCACGGGTTGGGCCGGCCGCTCGCGTACACGAACGCGCCCACCAGGTACAGGAGCCCGCCGCACGCGAGTCCGGCGGCGCCGAGCCAACCGATCGCGGCGGGCAGTTCGCCGAAGACCGCCGCGGTCACCAGCCCGAGCGCGACGTAGACCGCCGCGAACAGCCACTTCGGGGCATCGATCCACAGCAGCTTGAAGACGACACCGCCGAGCGCGCCCGCCCACAGCACGATCAGGACCGTCTTCGCCAGCGGGCCCTTCAGGGCGAGCAGCGCCACCGGTGTGTATGTGCCGGCGATCAGGACGAAGATCATCGAGTGGTCGAGACGGCGCATCCAGCGGCGCGCCTTCGGTCGCCAGGTGACACGGTGATACAGCGCGCTTGTGCCGAGCAGACCCGACACGGCGACGGCGTAGATCGTGGCCGCGACACGCGCGCGCCCGTTCGAGGCTGCGAGGATCAGCGCGACGCCGCACACGAGCGACACGAAGAAGCCGTACTCGTGCAGCACGCCGCGCAGTCGAGGCTTCAAAGCCCCCGACGGGACCATGTTCATACCTAGAAGGTACCGCCCCGCGCAGTGCGGATGTGGTGATTCAGCTGTTGCTCAGACCGTTGTTCGGCTCGGCGCCGGCGCGGTGGCGCCCTGCAGCTTCGCGCGCGCCCGCTCGGGTGTCACCGTCACGACGTCCCACGCCAGGCCGACGCGCGCGAGCGCCAGGATCAGCCAGCCGGAGGGGTCGAGCTCGTACCAGCGCAGCCCGTGGAACGCGGACTGGGGAAACGCGTGATGGTTGTGGTGCCAGGCCTCGCCGAGCGACGGCAAGGCGAGCCAGAAGACGTTCGTGGACTCGTCGTCGGTGTCGAAGCGGCGGCTGCCGAAGAAGTGGCAGATCGAGTTGATGCTCCACGTGATGTGGTGCACGAGGAAGATCCGCACGAAGCCCGCCCACAGCAGCGCGCTGAGGCCGCCGGCCACGAGGGAGCCTCCGCTGAAGGCGAAGCCCAGCAGAAACGGCAGCAACAGGCTGTAGAGGGCGATCAGCGGGAAGCCCTTGTTGATCCGTCGCATCGTGCGGTCTTCGCACAGATCGGGAGCAAAGCGTTTCGAGGACGCCTGCCCGTGCGTCTCGAACAACCAGCCGACGTGCGCATGCCAGAGACCGGAGACCATGCCTTTGACGCCCGCGCCGCGGCCGGCGTGCGGGCTGTGCGGGTCGCCCTCTTCGTCGGTGAACGTGTGGTGCTTGCGGTGGTCGGCGACCCAGTCGATCACGCCGCCCTGCAGCGACATCGAGCCGAGCACCGCAAGCGTGTAGCGCAGCCACGGGCGCGTCTTGAAGGCGCGATGGGTCAGCAGGCGGTGGTAGCCGACGGTGACGCCGATCGCCGTCAACAGGTACATGACCGCGAAGATCACGAGGTCGCGCGGGCCGAGGAACTGATTCCACAGCAGCACCGCGGCGATAATCACCGCCAGAAACGGGATCACGACGGCGCTGATGTTGGCGTTGCGCTCGAGGCGGGTCACTTGTTCTGGTGGTACCCACGTGCGGTATGCGCGTTACCGCGTTCCCCCCGTTTGGGGGGTGCGCAGCGGCTTTGTCGGCGGGAGGTGGGGGTGATACGTCCACGATCGGCGACCTTGACTCCCAGTAGGAAATCTGCCATACTCACGCTTAGATTTATAAAGCTTATAGAGGGTGGCGCAGCAGGCCGAAGGCCGGCGAGCCGGGTCCCTCTTCCCCGATTACAAGGAGTTTTTAGGATATGGCCAAGACCATAGGCATCGACCTCGGCACGACCAACTCGTGCATGGCGGTGCTCGAGGGCGGCGAGCCGACCGTCATCGAGAACGCCGAGGGCGGCCGCACGACCCCCTCGGTCGTCGCGTTCACAGCATCAGGCGAGCGCCTCGTCGGCACCGTCGCCAAGCGCCAGGCCGTCACCAACCCGCAGAACACCGTCTTCTCGATCAAGCGCTTCATGGGCCGCAAGGAGGCCGAAGTCAAGGAGGAGGAGTCGATCGTCCCCTACAAGGTCGTCTCCGGTCCGAACGGCGACGCGCGCGTCGACGCGGGCGGCGAGCAGCACTCCCCGCCGGAGATCTCGGCGATGATCCTGCAGAAGCTGAAGACCGACGCCGAAGCCTATTTGGGCGAGGCCGTCGACGGCGCCGTGATCACCGTCCCCGCGTACTTCAACGACGACCAGCGCCAGGCGACCAAGGATGCCGGCAAGATCGCCGGGCTCGACGTCAAGCGAATCATCAACGAGCCCACCGCCGCGTCGCTGGCGTACGGGCTCGACAAGGAGTCAGACCAGACGATCCTCGTGTTCGACCTCGGCGGCGGCACCTTCGACGTGTCCGTGCTCGAGATCGGCGACGGCGTCTTCGAGGTCAAGTCGACCGCCGGTGACAACCACCTCGGCGGTGACAACTTCGACAAGGCGATCGTCGACTGGCTCGTCTCCGAGTTCAAGAAGTCGCAGGCGATCGACCTGTCCGCCGACCCGATGGCGCTGCAGCGCCTGTACGAGGCGGCCGAGAAGGCCAAGATCGAGCTCTCGACCACGCAGGAGACGCAGATCAACCTGCCGTTCATCACCGCCGATGCCTCCGGGCCCAAGCACCTCGACACGCGCCTGACCCGCGCCAAGCTCGCCGAGCTCACCTCGGCGCTGCTCGACCGCGTGGTCGCGCCCGTTCGTCAGGCGATGGACGACGCCAAGAACAAGGGCGTCAAGGAGATCGACCACATCGTGCTGGTCGGCGGTATGACGCGCTCGCCGGCGGTGCAGGAGAAGGTCAAGGACCTGACCGGCAAAGAGCCGCACCGTGGTGTCAACCCCGATGAGGTGGTGGCCGTCGGCGCCGCGATCCAGGCGGGCGTGCTCGCCGGCGACGTCAAGGACGTGCTGCTGCTCGACGTCACCCCGCTGACCCTCGGCATCGAGACCAAGGGCGGCGTCATGACGAAGCTGATCGAGCGCAACACGACGATCCCGACCCGCAAGGGCGAGGTCTTCTCCACGGCCGAGGACAACCAGCCGTCGGTGGAGATCCACGTGCTGCAGGGCGAGCGCGAGATGGCTCAGTACAACAAGTCGCTCGGCAAGTTCCAGCTGACCGGCATCCCGCCGGCGCCGCGAGGGATACCGCAGATCGAGGTTGCCTTCGACATCGACGCCAACGGCATCCTCAACGTGTCAGCCAAGGATCTCGGCACCGGCAAGGAGCAGAAGATCGAGATCAAGGCCGGTTCCGGGCTCTCCGACGATGAGATCAAGAACATGGTCTCCGACGCCGAGTCCCACGCCGAGGAGGATCGCCGCGCACGCGAGCTCGCCGAGGCGCGTAACAACGCGGAGAACGCGGCCTACCAGGCCGAGCGCCAGCTGGCAGATCTCGGCGACCAGGTCGACGCGGACTCCAAGGCCCGCATCGAGGAGGCCATCAAGGAGGTTCGCGAGGTGCTCGAGTCCGACGACCCCGCGGCGATCAACACCAAGGCGGAGACGCTGCAGACGGCGTTCCACGCGGTCTCCGAGGCGATGTACCAGCGGGCGCAGGAGCAGGCTGCGGCCTCCGGCAACGGAGCCGGGGCGGGCGGGGATCAGACAGACGACGACGCGTCCTCCGCGGATGACGAGGACGTCGTCGATGCCGAGGTCGTCGAAGAGCCCCAGGCATAGGGTCGCGATGACTGACGCAAAGCAAACGCTAGAGGACCAGCTGAACTACCCCGGCGCCAAGCAGGCGCCGGGGGAGGCAGCGCCTGGGGCGCAACCCGCGCCGTCCGCTCCGGCGAACGGCGAGCGCGTGGACGGGGCGGGAGCGACTCCGGCGGGCGCGAGAGCGCTCGACGGAGACGCGCACGCCCTTGACACCGACGACGCCGGCGTGCTCGTCAAGACGGCCAAGCAGCGCGACGACTATCTCGCGCTTGCGCAGCGCACCCAGGCGGATTTCGAGAACTACCGCAAGCGGGTCGCGCGCGAGGCAGCCGCGGCGCAGGAGCGCGGTGCGTGCTCGCTGGCCAAGGAGCTGCTGCCGGCGCTCGACAACCTCGATCGCGCGATCGAGCACGCGGACCAGGACGATCCCCTGCTGCAGGGCGTGCGCCTCGTGCGCTCGGAGCTGGCCGCGGCGTTGGCGCGTGCCGGCATCGAGTCGTTCTCTCCGGCAGGCGAGCCGTTTGACCCGGAGGTGCACGAGGCCGTCGCCACCGCCGCGCAGGCACCCGGCGGCAAGCCGAGCGGCACCGTGGTGGAGGTCTACCAGCCGGGCTACCGCCTGGGCGCGAGCATCCTGCGCCCGGCGCGCGTGGTCGTGGCGGCATAGGGCCAAGCTCGATGGCGGCGCGACCGGACTACTACAAGACGCTCGGGGTCGACAAGAAAGCGACCCCCGAGGAGATCAAGAAGGCATACCGCAAGCTCGCACGCCAGTATCACCCCGACCGCAACCCCGGCGACAAGGGCGCCGAGGCTCGCTTCAAGGAGATCTCGCAGGCGCACGACATCCTCGGCGACCCCGACAAGCGCAAGCAGTACGACAGCGGCTCTGGACCGTTCGCCACCGGGGCCGGGCCCGCTGGGGGCTTCGGCGGCTTCGGCAACTTCGACTTCGACGGCTCCTCGATGGGCGACATCCTCTCGAACCTGTTCAGCGGCTCCGCCAGCGGCCGCCGGGTGCGCACGAAACCGCGTGCCGAAAAGGGCGCCGACCTCGAAGCGCAGGTGTCGATCACCTTTGACCAGGCCGTCGCCGGCGCGCAGGTGCCGCTGCAGGTGCCGATGCACGCCAGCTGTCCGAGCTGTCACGGCACCGGCGCCAAGCCCGGCACCGCGCCGTCGGTGTGCCCGAGCTGCGAGGGGCGCGGAATCGAGACCCAGGGCCAGGGGATGTTCTCGATCTCACAGCCGTGCTCGCAGTGCGGCGGCACCGGCACGGTGATCGAGGATCCCTGCCCGACGTGCCACGGCGCGGGCGCGGTACGCACCGTCAAGCGCCTGCGCGTGAACATTCCGGCGGGCGTGCGCGACGGCAGCCGCATCCGTCTCGCCGGCAAGGGCGAGCCTGGTCGCAACGGTGGAGCGCCCGGCGACCTATATCTGATCACCAACGTGTCCGCGTCGTCGCTGTTTACTCGCAAGGGAGACAACCTCGAGGTCGAGGTGCCGCTCAGCATCCCCGAGGCGCTGCGCGGCGCCGAGGTCCAGGTGCCGACGCTCAACGGCAGCAAGACCCTGCGCGTGAAACCCGGCACCGCGTCCGGCACCGTGCAGCGTCTGCGCGGGGAGGGTCCGCCGAAGCTGGGCGGCAAGGGCGAGAAAGGCGACATCCACTACCGCTTCGTGATCGACGTCCCCAAGAACCTCAGCAAGGAGCAGGAGAGCGCGATCGAAGAGCTCTCCAAGACGCTCGACGGCGACCCACGCGCGGGGCTGTTCGGGAACGGCGCCGGCCCCGGCGACCCCGCGGGCAAGGAGGCCGACGGTGGCTCGTAAGGTGACACGCATCCAGGTCGAGACCGACCGTGGCGTGTTCATGATCTCGGTCGCGGCGCAGCTCGCCAACATGCATCCGCAGACGTTGCGGGTGTACGAGTCGCGGGGGCTGATCGAGCCGAAGCGCTCGCCCAAGGGCACGCGCCTGTACTCGCAGGACGACGTCGAACAGCTCAGGCGCATCCAGGAGATGACCGCCGAGCTCGGCCTCAACCTCGCCGGCGTCGAGCGTGTGCTGACGCTCGAGCGGGAGATCGAGAGCATGCAGCAGCGCATCGAGGCGATCGAGCTCGAAGCGCTGCAGGCGCAGGTTCGCCTTGCCCAGGAGCTCGAGGAGGTGAGGCGCTCCTTCCGTGCGGAGCTCACGGTGCCCTATCGCGGTGGTCTCGAGCTGGTGCGCGCGGCTGACGCGCGCTCTCCGTTTCGCAACACTTCCAAGAGGTCCTAGAACATGCAAGCTGATCGCTTCACCCTCAAGTCACAGGAGGCGCTCGCGGCAGCCGCGCGGCTGGCCGAAGATCGCCGCAACCCCCAGGTCACACCCCTGCACCTGCTGGCTGCACTGACGGCGCCGGCACCCTCGCGCCCCGGCGCAGGCGGAGCCCCGACACCGAGCGCCGACGCGCCCGGGGGCGTCGTGGTGCCCGTGCTGAGCAAGCTCGGCGTGGACGTCGACGCGCTCCGCGCGACCGTCGAGCAGGGACTCGGGCAGCTGCCCGTGCTCGGCGGCGGTTCGAGCGCCGACGCAGGCGCGCAGCCGGGCGCAGAGCTCGTGTCGGTCCTGCGCAGCGCCGAGCGCGAAGCGGGCAAATTGTCAGACCAGTACGTCTCCACCGAGCACCTGCTGCTGGCCCTCGCCGGCGAAGACGGCGTCGCCGGTCGGGCGCTCGCCAGCGTCGGCGCGACTCACGAGCGTCTGCTCGCGGCGCTCGCGGAGGTACGCGGCTCGCACCGCGTCACCGACCAGAACCCAGAGGAGCAGTACGAGGCGCTCGAACGCTTCGGCACGGATCTGACGCAGGCGGCCGAGCAGGGCAAGCTCGACCCCGTCATCGGGCGCGACGAGGAGATCCGCCGCGTGATCCAGGTGCTCTCGCGGCGCACCAAGAACAACCCCGTGCTGATCGGCGAGCCGGGCGTCGGCAAGACAGCGATCGTCGAGGGTCTCGCCCAGCGCATCGTCTCCGGCGACATCCCCGACTCGCTGCGCGAACGGCGCGTGATCGCGCTTGACATCGGCTCCCTGATCGCCGGTGCGAAGTACCGGGGAGAGTTCGAGGACCGCCTGAAGGCCGTGCTCGGCGAGGTCTCAGAGGCTAAGGGCAACATCATCCTGTTCCTGGACGAGCTGCACACGATCGTCGGCGCCGGCGCGGCCGAAGGCGCCGTCGACGCCGCCAACCTGCTGAAGCCGATGCTCGCGCGCGGGGAACTGCGCGCCGTCGGTGCGACCACGCTCGACGAGTACCGCAAGTACATCGAGAAGGACGCCGCGCTCGAGCGGCGTTTCCAGCCGGTGATGGTCGGCGAGCCGTCCGTCGCCGACGCGATCGCGATCCTGCGCGGGCTCAAGGAGCGCTACGAGGTGCACCACGGCGTGCGCATCCAGGACAGCGCGCTGATCGCCGCCGCGACGCTGTCGGACCGCTACATCGCCGACCGCTTCCTGCCCGACAAGGCGATCGACCTGATCGACGAGGCCGCCTCGCGCCTGCGCATCGAGATCGACTCGCTACCCACCGAGATCGACGAGGTCGACCGCCGCGTGATGCAGCTCGAGATCGAGCTGACGTCGCTGAGCAAGGAGACCGACGAGGCATCCGCAGAGCGTCGCGCGGCGATCGAGCGCGAGCTCGCCGAGCTGCGCGAGCAGTCGGCCGCGATGAAGGCGCAGTGGCAGTCGGAGAAGCAGGCCATCCAGGGCGTCTCCGAGCTCAAGGAACGGCTCGAGGAGGCGCGCACCGAGGCCGAACGCGCCGAGCGTGAAGCCAACCTGCAGCGCGCCGCCGAGCTCCGCTACGGCGAGATACCAGAGCTCGAGAAACAGCTGGCGGAGTACGAACAGGCCGAGCGCGATCGCGCCGAGGGCGCGGCAGGAGCCGGCGGGGGCGGCGGGGGCGGCGGGCCCCAATTTTTGAAAGAGGAGGTCGACGCCGACGACGTCGCCGAGGTCGTCGCGCGCTGGACCGGCATCCCCGTCAGCCGCCTGCTCGAGGGCGAAACGGAGAAGCTGATCCACATGGAGGAGCGCCTGCACGAACGCGTCGTCGGCCAGGACGAGGCGATCGAGGCGGTCGCCACCGCGCTGCGCCGCTCGCGCGCCGGGCTGCAGGACCCCGACCGTCCGATCGGGTCGTTCCTGTTCCTCGGACCGACCGGCGTCGGCAAGACCGAGCTCGCGCGCGCGCTCGCGGAGTTCATGTTCGACTCGCAGGACGCGATGATCCGGATCGACATGTCCGAGTACATGGAGAAACACTCCGTCTCACGGCTCGTGGGCGCGCCCCCCGGATATGTCGGCTACGAAGAGGGCGGCCAGCTGACGGAGGCCGTGCGCCGGCGCCCGTACGCGGTGGTGCTGCTCGACGAGATCGAGAAGGCCCACCCCGACGTGTTCAACACGCTGCTGCAGGTGATGGACGACGGCCGCCTCACCGACGGCCAGGGGCGCACCGTCGACTTCAAGAACACCGTGCTGATCATGACCTCCAACCTCGCCGTGCCGGCCGACGCGGGCGACACCGCGCTGCGCATGGCGCTGATCGAGCACTTCAAGCCCGAGTTCATCAACCGCCTCGACGACATCGTGCGCTTCGAAGCGCTCACGCGCGAGCAGATCTCCGAGATCGTCGAGCTGCAGGTGGCGCGGGTGGTCGAGCGCGTCGCCGAGCGCGGCGTGCACATCACCCTCGTCCCCCAGGCGCTCGAGCTGCTCGGCAACATGGGCTATGACCCGATCTACGGCGCCCGCCCGCTGCGGCGTGTGATCCAGAAGCAGCTCACCGACCGGCTCGCGCTGGCGCTGCTGTCGGGTGAGATCCGCTCCGGCGACTCGGTGACCGTCGGCACAGCCGAAGGCGAACTCGTGCTCGAAAAGCAGGATGCCGCCACGCCGGTGGACTCGCCCTCCGCGGCCGGACGCGCGAGCTAGTGTCCTAGACGGGTTGGGCGAGCTTCACGACGCCGGCGGACGCTCGCCGGCGCGATCGGGTACAACCGCGTAAGGCGGCGGACCGCCGCGCAAAGCCCTGCCACGCCGATCTCGGAGGAGCCCCACGATGCCCACGTACGTCATGCTCACGACCCTCACCCCGGAGGGCGTGCAGACGGTCAAGAACAACCCGCAGCGAATCATCGAGGTGAACAAGGAGGTCGAGCAGCTCGGCGCGACGGTCAAGGCGCAGTGGGCGACGCTCGGACACGTCGACTTCATCTCCGTGGTCGAGGCTCCCGACGACGGCACCATGGCGCGCGTGTCGCTCGAGCTCGGCTCACGGGGCACGGCGCGCTACGAGACGCTGTCGGCGATCCCTGTCGATGACTTCATCGCCTCGCTGTAACGTGCCCGAGATCTTCGCCGCCGAGCACAAAGGGGAGCCCATCGGGCAGGAGGGCAGGCCGACGGGCTCGCCGGGCATCTCGCTCGTGCCCACGCCGATGGAGGAGTCCGAGGTCCAGGCGCAGCTCGACGACATCGACGTCGACGCCCCGCGCGTGGGCATCGTGATGGGTTCCAAGAGCGACATGGAGACGATGGAGAAGGCGGCCAAGGAGCTCGAAGAGCGCGGCATCCTGCACGAGATGCGCGTGATGTCCGCGCACCGCGAGCCCGACCTCGTGGCGGAATACGCCAAGAACGCACGCATGCGCGGTCTGCGCGTGATCATCGCCGGCGCCGGCATCTCCGCTGCCCTGCCAGGTGCCGTCGCCGCCCACACCGATCTGCCCGTGATCGGCGTGCCGCTGTCCGGCCGCCTCACCGCAGCCGGGGGTCTCGACGCGATCCTGTCGATCGTGCAGATGCCCCCGGGGGTGCCCGTCGCGTGCGTCGGGCTCGACAACCCTCGCAACGCCGCAATCCTCGCCGCGCAGATCCTGGAGGCGTGAGGCCGCCGCGTGGCTCAGCGTCGGCCCGGCGATAATCAACGCACGTGATCGCCCGCTACACCCGTCCAGAGCTCGGCCGCCTGTGGACCGACGAGGCGCGCATGAGCGCCTGGCGCGAGGTCGAGCTTGCGGCGAGCGAGGAGCTGCCAGGGCTGCTCGGCGACGCTGGCCCCAGCGCCCAGGAGCTCGAGGCGATCCGCGGTGCGGCCTTCACCGTCGATGAGGTCAACGAGCGCGAGCTCGTGACCGAGCACGATCTCGCCGCGTTCGTCGACGTGCTTGCCTCCTCGGTCGGCGAGGCCGGGCGCTGGATCCATTTCGGCCTGACCTCCTCGGACGTGCTCGACACGGCGCTCGCCCTGCAGCTGCGCGCCGCCGGCGAGGTCATCGTCGCTGGCGCTCGCTCGCTCACCCAGGCGTTGGCCGACAGGGCACGCGAACACGCGGACACGCTGTCGGTGGGCAGGACGCATGGTGTCCACGCCGAGCCGACGAGCTTCGGGATCAAGCTCGCGGGCTTCGCCTTCGAGGCGGATCGAAATGCGGCGCGGTTGCAGCGCGCCTTCGCCCAGGTCGCCGTCGGAGCCGTCTCCGGCGCCGTCGGCACCTACGCCGCCACCAGCCCCGAGTTCGAGGCGCGCGTCCTCGCTCGGCTGGGACTGCAGCGCGAGGACGTCTCGACACAGGTCGTCCCCCGCGACCGCCACGCCGAGCTGCTCGGGGCGATCGCGCTCGCGGGCGCCGGCCTCGAGCGTTTCGCCACCGAGGTCCGCCACCTGCAGCGCACGGAGGTGCGAGAGCTGCAGGAGCCGTTCCGAGCTGGGCAGAAGGGCTCCTCGGCGATGCCGCACAAGCGCAACCCGATCAAGAGCGAGCAGATCGCCGGGCTCGCGCGCGTGCTGCGCGGCAACGCCCAGGCCGCGCTCGAGAACGTCGCCCTGTGGCACGAGCGCGACATCTCCCACTCCTCCGTCGAGCGGGTGATCCTGCCCGACTCGACGATCCTGCTCGACTACATGCAGCACCGCACGATCGCGCTCGTGCAGGGCATGACCGTCGACAGCGAGCGCATGCGCGCCAACCTCGAGCTGACCCACGGCGCGCTCTTCTCCCAGCGCGTGCTGCTCGCGCTCGTCGAGGCGGGTTCCTCGCGCGACGAAGCCTACCGCGTCGTGCAGGAGCTCGCCCAGCGCGCGTGGGATGAGGGCATCGCGCTGCGCGAGCTGCTCGCCGCGGACGCGCGGGCCCGCGACCTGGATCTGGACGCGATCTTCGACTACTCGCACTATGTTCGCCACGCGCCGGAGATCCTTGCGCGGCTCGATGCGATCGCCTGAGCGTTCGGTAGCATCGCGACACGTGACCGAGACCCTCGCCGAGCTGCCCCTCATCGCCCGCGGCAAGGTCCGCGAGATGTACGACCTCGGGGAGGTCGGAGAGTCCGCCGAGCACCCCACAGGTGCGCTGCTGATGGTCGCGAGCGACCGCATCTCCACCTACGACGCGGTGCACCCGACGCCGATCCCCGACAAGGGCAAGGTGCTGACGGGGCTGTCGGTGTTCTGGTTCGAACGGACCGCCGGGATCGTCGCCAACCATCTGATCTCGACCGTCGACGGCGTGCCCGACGAGGTGCGCGGGCGCGCGCTCGTCGTGCGCAAGCTCGCGATGCTTCCCGTCGAGTGCGTCGTGCGGGGCTACATCACCGGCTCCGGGTGGAAGGACTATCAGGCCACCGGATCTGTGTCGGGGATCGAGCTCCCGCCTGGGCTGCGCGAGTCTGAGCGGCTGCCGGAGCCGATCTTCACGCCGAGCACCAAGGCCGACGTCGGCCACGACGAGGCGATCGACTTCGAGGGCGCCGTCGCGCTCGTCGGCGACCGTGCGCTGATGGAGCGCGTCAGGGACGCGTCGCTCGAGCTCTACTCGTTCGCAGCCGAGCACGCGCGTGCGAACGGCGTGATCCTCGCCGACACCAAGTTCGAGTTCGGCCTCGACGGCGGCGATCCCGGCTCTGGTGCGACGCTGGTGCTCGGCGACGAGGTACTGACGCCGGACTCCTCGCGCTACTGGCCGGCGGACGGCTACGAGGTCGGTCGCGGTCAGCCGAGCTTCGACAAGCAGTACGTGCGCGACTGGGCATCGGCCAGCGGCTGGGACAAGCAGCAGCCCGCGCCGGCGATCCCGCAGGAGGTCGTCAGCGGCACGCGCGCACGCTACGTGGAGGCCTACGAGCGCATCACCGGCGAGTCGTTTCAGGCGTGGCTGGAGCGCACCGGCTCCGCGGGTGAGGTGTGAGGGCGCGCGTCCTGATCCGTCCCAAGGCGGGCATCCTCGACCCGCAGGGCGTGGCAGTGCAGCGCGCGCTCCCGGCGCTCGGCTTCGACGGCGTCGAGAACGTCCACATCGGCCGGCTGATCGAGCTCGACGTCGAGGACCCGAACCAGCTTCAGCCGATGTGCGAGAAGCTGCTCGCGAACCCGCTCGTCGAGGACTACGAGATCATCCTTGACTGACATGCGATCAGGGCTGTCGGGACCAAGGAGATCAAGGAAGCAGGGCCGAAGCCTTGGTGGGCCAAGGCGAGGCCCGATGACGCAGAGATCCGCCGAGTCCCGGCAGCCCTGATGAAGTTCGGTGTGCTGCAGTTCCCCGGATCGTGCGACGAGGTGGACGCCCTGCACGCGGCCGGCAAGGTCGGAGAGGCGCAGCTGATCTGGCACAGGGACCGCGACCTCGGCGGCGCCGACGCGATCGTCGTGCCGGGCGGGTTCTCCTACGGCGACTACCTGCGCGCCGGCGCGATCGCGCGCTTCTCGCCGGCGATGGAGTCGGTGATCGAGTTCGCGCACGAGGGCGGGCTGGTGCTCGGGATCTGCAACGGCTTTCAGGTGCTGTGCGAGGCGCGCCTGCTCCCCGGCGCGCTGCTGGCGAACACCAACCTGCGCTTCACCTCGAGGCTCCTCGAGCTCGATGTCGTCCGCACCGACACCGCGTTCACGCGCGCGTGCGCGCCCGGGGTTGCGCCTGACGGCGCTGACGCGGGACAGCTCACGCTGCGGATCCCGGCGAAGCACGCCTGGGGCCGCTACTACGCCGACGCGGAGACGCTCGCGGCGATCGAGGGCGCCGGCCAGGTCGTGCTCCGTTACGCCCCTGGCCAGAACTTCAACGGCTCGCTGCACGACATCGCGGGCGTGCGCAACGAGCGTGGCAACGTCTTCGGCCTGATGCCCCATCCCGAGCACGCCGTCGACGAGCTGATCGGCGGCTCCTGCGACGGGCTGAAGATCTTCGAATCGATGCGGTCGGCGATCGAGGCGGCGGCGCTCGCATGACACGCACGCAGGGCACGACGCTGCCCACCGTCGAGGACGCGCTCGCGCTCGGGCTGACGCGCGCAGAGTACGAGCTCGTGTGTGAAAAACAGGGCGGACGGGCGCCGAATCTCCTTGAGCTGGCGATGTACTCGCTGCTGTGGAGCGAGCACTGCGCGTACAAGCACTCGCGGAAGCTGCTGCGCACGCTGCCGACGGAGGGCGAGCACGTGGTCATGGGCCCGGGCGAGAACGCCGGCGCGGTCGACGTCGGCGGCGGGCTCGTGTGCGCGTTCAAGGTCGAGTCCCACAACCACCCGAGCGCCGTCGAGCCCTTCCAGGGCGCCGCGACCGGCGTCGGGGGCATCCTGCGCGACATCTTCGCCGTCGGCGCACGCCCGATCGCGGTGCTCGACTCGCTGCGCTTCGGCGAGTCGAGCAGCCCGCGCTCGCGCTACCTGCTCGACGGCGCCGTCGCGGGAATCGGGCACTACGGCAACTCGATCGGCGTACCGACTGTCGGCGGCGAGGTGTACTTCGAGGCGCCCTACGAGCACAACTGCCTGGTCAACGTGATGGCGCTCGGCCTCGCCGCGCGCGGCCGGCTCGTGCGCAGTGCGGCCTCGGGGCCGGGCAACGCGCTGGTCCTGTTCGGCGCCTCGACCGGGCGCGACGGCATCGGCGGTGCGTCGGTGCTCGCCTCGGCCGAGCTCGGTGCGCAGGACGACGGCGCGCAGGACAAGCGCCCGACCGTCCAGGTCGGCGACCCGTTCGAGGAGAAGAAGCTGATGGAGTGCTCGCTCGAGCTGCTCGATCGCGGCCTGCTGGTCGCGCTCCAGGACCTCGGCGCCGCCGGCCTGACCTCCTCCGCGGGTGAGATGGCGTCCAAGGGCGGCGTCGGTCTCGACATCGACGTCGCCAAGGTGCCGTTGCGCGAGCCCGACATGGAGCCGTTCGAGGTGATGGTCAGCGAGTCCCAGGAGCGGATGCTGTGCGTGGTCGAGCCCGCCAACGTCGAGGCCGTGATGGAGCTGTGCCAGAAGTGGGAGGTGGGCGGCGCGGCGATCGGCGAGGTCACCGCCGGCGGGCAGCTGCGCGTGCTGCTCGACGGCCAGCTCCTGGGCGAGATGCCCGTCGCGGCGCTCGTCGATGAATGCCCGTTGTACGACCTCGACCCGCGCAAGCCAGAGAAGCCGATCTACCCGCCGCCGCCGGCCACGGCCGAGCTCTCCTACGCATCGCCGCCGCGGGAGCTGCTGCTCGCGCTGCTGTCCTCCTCGAACCTGTGCTCGCGCCGGGCGCTGTTCGAGCAGTACGACTCGATCGTGCAGTCGCGCACGGTGCGCGGTCCCGAGCAGGCGGACGCCGCCGTGCTCGCGCTCGCAGACTCGAGCGCGCTCGCGGTGAGTATCGACTGCAACGGCCGGCGCGTCGCGGCCGACCCATACACGGGTACGGTCGCCGCCGTGCTCGAGTGCGCCGCCAACCTCGCGTGCGTCGGGGCCGAGCCGCTCGGCACGACCAACAACCTCAACTTCGCCAACCCCGAGAAGCCGCACGTCGCGTGGCAGATGACCGAGTCCGTGCGCGGCCTCGGCGACGCGTGTCGCGCGCTGCGCGCGCCGATTGTCGGCGGCAACGTGTCGCTGTACAACGAGGGCGCGACCGGCCCGATCTACCCGACGCCGGTGATCGGCATGGTCGGCCGGCTGCCCGACGCGCGTCGCGCCGGGCGCACCGGCTTCGCGCATCCCGGTGACGAGATCGCGCTCGCCGGCCCGCTGCGTCACTCGCTGGCGGCCAGCGAGCTGGCCAAGCTGCTCGGCGAGCCGCTCCCCGACGGGCTCCCCGAGATCGACATCGACGCTGTCGTCGCCGCGCAGCTCGCGGTAGGTGAGGCGGTGCGCGCGGGCGCGCTGTCGAGCGCTCACGACGTCGCCGAGGGCGGTGTCGCGCTGGCGCTCGCGGAGTGCTGCCTGAGCGGTGGCCTCGGGGCGCAGGTCGAGCTGCCCGAAGGCCTGTGGGAGCCGGCCCCGCTGCCGCCGCCTCCCGACCCGGCGTCGCGCGACGCGGTCCCGCCGCTGCTGACGGCCGCGCTGTTCGGCGAGGGCTCGGGCAGCTTTCTCGTCAGCGGCGAAGCCGCCGCCGTGCGCGCGCTGGGTGAGCGCGTGGCGGTCCTGACGATCGGCAGGGTCGGCGACGACGTGCTCAGCATCAACGAGGGCGGCGCCCTCGCCGGGACGACGCTGACGCTCACGCTCGACGAGCTCGCGCAGGCGTACGCGGCGCTGGGGGAGCTGTTCTCGTGACCCCTGCTAGCTTGTGAACGTGATGCGTGAGGGACCGCGCGACGAGTGCGGAGTGTTTGGACTGTACGCGCCCGGTCACGAGGTGTCGCGTCTGTCGTACTTCGCCCTGTACGCCCTGCAGCACCGCGGCCAGGAGTCCGCAGGCATCGCCGCGGCCGACCGCGGCGGGCACATCATCACGCGCCGCGAGCTCGGGCTGGTCAACCAGGTGTTCACGGAGAACGACCTGCGCACGCTCGCCGGCGAGCTGGCGATCGGGCACGTGCGCTACTCGACCACCGGCTCGAACGCATGGGAGAACTCGCAGCCGGTGCAACGCTCGGAGGGCACCAACGGCTCGCGCCGTGAGCTCGCGCTCGCGCACAACGGCAACCTGATCAACGCGCTCGAGCTGCACGAGGAGCTGCTCGAGCGGGGCGTCACGTTCAGCTCTACGTCGGACTCGGAGATCATCGCCGCGATGATCGCCACGCACCCCGCCGAGCGCGTCGAGGACGCAATCGCCGACGTGCTGCCGCGGCTGCGCGGCGCGTTCTCGATCGTCGCCATGACCAAGGACCGCGTCGTCGCCTTCCGCGACCCCCACGGCCTGCGTCCGCTGGCACTCGGGGTGCTCGACCCCGGCCCCGAAGCGCCCGACGGTGGCGCGGGAGGGCCTCGCTACTGCGTGGCGAGCGAGTCGTGCGCGTTCGACATCATCGGCGCCAAATTCCTCCGCGACGTGGAGCCCGGAGAGCTTGTGACGCTCGGCGCCGACGGCCTCTCCAGCCGCGAGGTCGCGACCGGCGGCAGGCGCGCGCTGTGCGTGTTCGAGTACATCTACTTCGCGCGCCCGGACTCGCGCATGAGCGGCACCGTCCTGCAGGTGGCGCGGGGACGCATGGGCGAGATCCTGTGGCGCGAGGCGCCGGTCGACGCCGACCTCGTGATCGCCGTCCCCGACTCGGGGAACCCCGCAGCTCGCGGCCTGGCGCGCGCCGCCGGGCTCCCGCAGGACGACGGCTTCGTCAAGAACCGCTACGTGGCGCGCACGTTCATACAGCCGGGGCAGGAGCTGCGCAAGCATGGGCTGCGCCTCAAGTTCAACCCACTGCCGGAGGTGATCGCCGGCAAGCGGCTGATCGTGGTCGACGATTCGATCGTGCGCGGCAACACGACCCGCCAGATCGTGCAGATGCTGCGCGACGCCGGCGCCGCCGAGATCCACATGCGCATCTCTGCACCGCCGATCAAGCACCCCTGCCACTACGGCATCGACATGTCCACGCGCGAGGAGATGATCGCCCACGGGCGCAGCACCGAGGAGGTCGCCGCCGAGCTGGGCTGCGACTCGCTGCACTACCTCTCGCTCGAAGGCGTCTACGAGGCGATCGGCGCCGGCGCGGGCGGGCGCGAATCCCACTGTGACGCGTGCTTCACCGGCGACTATCCGCTCGCGGGCAGCGACGGCGCGGCCGGCAAGTACTCGCTCGAGGAGACCTCGCCCGCCGAGCAGGACGGCGACACGCCGCCGCTGCCGCTCGTAAACGTCTGACGCCTTCGGGCTCGGAGGACCTAGTCGAAGTGGTCTTCGCGCGCGCCCGCGGCGTCGCTGTAGCGGTTGTTGTATCGCCGGCGGACGATCAGTTGCCCGTCGCGCTCAGAGCGCAGCCCGTTGCCGAGCGCTGCGACCACGAGAACCGTGATAGTGATTGATGTGAGCATCGGCCCGTCCTGTGGATCGTGGTGGACTAGACCCCTCTCCGCCCCACCAGCAATTGAAGGACATTCAACAGTCGGGAGGTGTGAGCTTGCTCACACGGAGACTTGCACGCTAAAGCTCGGCGCGCTCGAGCAGTGTGGCGGCTGGCACTCCGAGCGCAGCCGCGATCTTCATGATCGTGTCCAGGCTGACGTTGAACTCGCCTCGCTCGATCGCGCCGTAGTAGCTCCGATCCAGTCCAGCGCGTCCGGCAAAGGCCTCCTGTGCGAGCCCTCGCTCTGTGCGCATTGACCTGGCCGCGGCGCCGAGCGCCACGCTGGCGGCAGATTTCTTGGCAGGCATGAGATGGCGATTTGCAGGTAAAAGAGGTGGAGTTTGCGGCTGGTCCACACACCGCTTATGATTCCCAGCGTGCTGACGATTGTCTGCAAGGATACGTCCCTCATCGACGGAAAAGCCGCCGCCCGTGTCCGTCGTTGAAGCTCTCGCTCTGCTGCTGGCTCTGCCGGAGACCATCGTCGCTCTGCGCGAGCTGTGGGCACGTCGCGGCATCGCCGGTCGCACCACGCGCCCGAGGACTGAGATCGCGGTCAACTTCCGCCTCAACTTGCAGGTCAACCTCCGCCGATAGCGGGCCAAACTCCAAGGCGGCAACTCGCGCGCCAGCCTCTGCGGTCCTCACCGGCGGGCTGCGAACGGCGCAGACGTACAGCTATCGTCACCGGCGCGTGAGCGAGCCACTTCCGATCGCCGTGCTGGTGTCCGGCGCCGGCACCAACCTGCAGGCGCTGCTCGACACCGTGCATCGCCGCGAGGCAGAGGTGGTGGCGGTGGCGTCGAGCGTCGCCGGTGCGCCCGCGCTGGCGCGCGCCGAACGCGGCGGTGTGCCGACGGCGGTGTTCGCTCGCGCCTCCCATGCGGATCGGCGCACGCGCGATGACGCGTTGGCCGACTGGCTCATCGAGCGCGGCGCTCGCCTGGTGGTCCTGGCCGGCTACATGGAGCTGCTCGGCGAGGACTTCCTCGCTCGCTTCCCCGCGGCGGTCATCAACGTACACCCGTCGCTGCTGCCGGCGTTCCCCGGCCTTGGCGCGATCGAGCAGGCGCTCGCGTACGGGGTGAAGGTGTTCGGCGTGACCGTCCATTTCGTCGACGCCGGGGTCGACTCGGGAGCGGTGATCCTCCAGCGCGCGGTCGAGCTGCCCGACGCACGCGAGCCCGGTGAGGTGCTGGCGGCGCTGCGCCCGCTCGAGCACGAGCTGCTGCCGCGTGCCGTCGCGCTGTTCGCGCGCGGCGCCCTGCGCGCCGACCCCGAGAACGCACGCAGGACGATCGTCGACGGCGAAGGGTAGGCTCCCTGCCAATGGCCGGCGAAGGCGACGTCATCACCGATCGAGCGCACGGGATCGAGCGCGCCGAGCCGGGCGAGGTGCGCGTGCGCCGGGCGCTGCTGTCGGTCTCGGACAAGCGCGGGATCGTCGAGCTGGCGCAAGGGCTCGCCGAGCTCGGCGTCGAGCTCGTATCGACCGGCGGCACCTCCCGTGAGCTCGAGGGCGCGGGCATCGCGGTGCGCGCGATCGAGGACTTCACCGGCTTCCCGGAGATCATGGACGGTCGCGTCAAGACGCTGCATGCGCGCCTGTACGCGGGCCTGCTCGCGCGCCGAGACGACGACGCGCACCTGCGCGCCGCGGCGGAGCACGAGATCGAGCAGGTGGACCTGGTCTGCGTGAACCTGTATCCGTTCGAGCAGACCGTCGCCCGCGGCGACGCCTCCGAGGAGGAGGTCATCGAGAACATCGACATCGGCGGTCCGACGATGATCCGCGCCGCAGCCAAGAACAGCCCCTTTGCCGCCGTGCTCGTCGACCCGGAGGACTACGAGCGCGTGCTTGGCGAGCTGCGCGCATCCGGCGGCAGGCTGTCGCTGCAGACGCGCAAGGAGCTTGCCGGCAAGGCGTTCGCGACGACCGCGCGCTATGACGCGGCGATCTCGACGTGGTTTGCGCGCGGAGGCGACGGCGAGTTCCCGCCGAGCTGGCGCGAGTCCTACGAGAAGGTCATGGACCTGCGCTACGGCGAGAACCCGCACCAACAGGCGGCCTTCTACGCGCGCGCCGGCTCCCCGACGCACCTGCTCGCCGGGGTGCAGCAGCTGCACGGCAAGGAGCTGTCGTTCAACAACCTGCTCGACCTCAGCTCCGCGCGCGAGCTGGTCGAGGAGTTCGACGAGCCGGCGTGTGTGATCGTCAAGCACAACAACCCCTGCGGCTGCGCCGTCGCCGCCAGCGGCCGCGAGGCATACGTTCAGGCCTTCGCGTGCGACCCACAGAGCGCCTACGGCGGCGTTATCGTGGTCAACCGCCCCGTCGATCTCGCGTTTGCGGAGGAGCTCGGCAAGCAGTTCATCGAGGTGCTGCTCGCCCCCGGCTACGACGCTGCTGCGCTCGAGGCGCTGCAGGTCAAGAAAAACGTGCGCCTGCTCGAGCTCAGCGACTGGCCGGCGCCGCTACGCGAGGTCGAATCCAAGCCGGTGATCGGCGGCCAGCTGGTGCAGACACACGACGTCGTCGCGGAGACACGCGAGCAGATGCGCACGATCAGCGCCCGCCGGCCGAGCGAGCGGGAGTGGCGCGACATGCTGTTCGCGTGGGTCGTCTGCCGGCACGTGCGCTCCAACGCGATCGTGATCGCCGCTGGCGGCGCGACGATCGGCATCGGCGCCGGCCAGATGAGCCGCGTGGACGCGGTGCGCATCGCGATCGAGAAGGCGCAGGCGTTTCGATCCGAGGCGCTTGCCGGCTCAGCGCTCGCGTCCGACGCCTACTTCCCGTTCGCCGACGGCCCGCAGCTGGCGCTCGACGCGGGCGTCAGCGCGATCATCCAGCCGGGCGGCTCCGTACGCGACGAGGAGGTGGTCGCGGCGATCGACGCAGCGGACGCCGCGATGGTCGCCACCGGCGTGCGCCACTTCCGACACTGACCTGCGTACCGCAGCCCACTTGGCGCCCAAGCCAGCCCCAGCGAGCGGAGATCGTAGTCGACTCGTCTTGCCCAGCGCCGAAGGCGCTCGCAAGACGATCGACTACGATCGAAGCATGTGTAGAAACATCCGCAACCTCCACAACTTCGAGCCGCCCGCCACCGACGAGGAGATACAGGCCTCGGCGCTGCAGTACGTGCGCAAGATCAGCGGTTTCACAAAGCCCTCGCAGGCCAACGTCGAGGCCTTCGAGCGCGCGGTCGACGCCGTGAGCGAGATCTCGGCGCGCCTGCTGGACGAGCTGGTCACGAACGCGCCGGCGAAGGATCGCGAGGTCGAGGCCGCCAAGGCCCGTGCGCGCTCCGCGCAGCGCTACGCCGCGTAGGCGCCGGCTCGATCATCGGAGCCAACCACCGGAGAAGGGAGTTCCCGATCATGGAGTCCTCCGCGACCCCCACCCGTGTACTCGTGGTGGCACACAAGACTGCTGCCACACAACCGCTCCTCGACGCCGTGCGAGAGCGAGCTGGGCGCGGGCCGTGCACGTTCACGCTGCTCGTTCCAAACGCAACCCACGGCCTGCACAAGATCGTCGACCCCGAGGACCAGGATGAAGGCGAGGCCAAGGCCGTACTCGATCAAGCCCTGCCGCTGCTGAGCGAGGCCGCCGGGGCCCCCGTCGAGGGAATCGTGGGTGCCCCCGACCCGGGCGTGGCGGTGCATGACGCGATCAACCTGTACGGCTTCGACGAGGTGATCATCTCGACGCTGCCCACACGACTGTCGCGATGGTTGAAGCTCGACCTTCCGAGCAAGGTGTCGGGCACGGGCCTGCCTGTGACCACCGTGACTCCCTCCGAGGTGCCCGCAACATAGAACGGCGGCGGCCGCGTCTCGCCCGGCCGGTCAGGTGTCGGCTCAGCTCGCAGCGCGTTGCGGGGAGGACTCGAAGAACTGTGTGTTACGATATATCGCGTAGTTACTTTGATAGCACACGATAGGAAATAGATATGTTTAGTGATTCAGCTTATTCAACGGGTGGAAAGCCCGGGTGCCGCTCTGCCCGTCATGGCAGGCGTCACGGCCACGGACCGTCTCACGGCCCCCGTGGCGAGTTCGGCGGTGGGCCGTTCGGCGGCTTCGGCCCAGGAGGCGGCGGCGGCCCACGCGGCCGCGGTCGCAGGGCACGCCGCGGCGACATTCGCACGGCGGCGCTGCTGCTGCTCGCGGAGGAGCCGCGCAACGGCTACCAGATCATGCAGGAGGTGCAGGAGCGCAGCGGCGGCATCTGGAGCCCGAGCCCCGGCTCGGTCTACCCGGCCCTGCAGCAGCTCGAGGACGAGGGGCTGATCCGCACGCAGGAGGACGACGGGCGCAAGCTGTTCGCGATCACCGACGCGGGCCGCGCGCTGCTCGAGGAGCGCGGCGCCGAGCGCCCGGCTCCGTGGGAGCAGACGGACGGGGCCACCGGAGCGCACGAGCTCAGAAAGCTCGTCCGCGAGGTCGCCGGGGCGTTCGCGCAGGTGATGCGAACCGGCAGCGAGGCGCAGATCGCCAAGGCAGGCACCGTGCTCGCGGGAACGCGGCGCGAGCTGTACCGGATCCTCGCCGATGGCGATGATCCTGTCGCCGGCCGCGAGCCCGGCGCCCCCGGCGATACCGGTCCGGTTGACGAGAACAGCTGAGCGAGACGGCGACGACAGCAGTCGCTCCGATGCCGAGGCGGCGCGCAGCGTCGTCTCGGTCGACGGGCTCGCAAACGCTACGACGAGATCGAGGCGGTGGCGATCGGCGCGCGGCGGCGCAGTTTGTAGTCCGCCGGCTCAAAGCGCCGCAGCCGCCGGCGGAACGGCCACGTGGAGCCCGGCCAGATGACCGTGTTCCTGCCGTGCTCGTCGAGGTACCAGCTGGCGCAGCCGCCCGAGTTCCAGACGGTGCCGCGCAGTCGCTGCTGGAGCTCTTCGTTGTAGTGGCGCTGGATCGGCTCGCGCACCTCGATCACGTCCATGTCGCTGGCGTCCATGAAGTGCAGGCACTGCATGAGGTAGTGGAGCTGAGACTCGATCATGAAGATGATCGAGTTGTGTCCGAGGCCGGTGTTGGGCCCGACCAGCAGGAACAGGTTGGGGAAGCCCGCCACCGCGGTGCCGAGATACGCCTGTGCGCTCCCGCTCCACACCTGCGCGAGCGAGTGCCCTTCGCGGCCGTAGATCCACGCGGCCATCGGAAAGTCGGTGGCGTGAAAGCCGGTGCCGAGGATGATCGTGTCGAGCTCGTGTTCGACGCCGTCGCTCGTGAGGATCCCACGCGGCGTGATCGCCCGGATCGCGTCGGTCACGAGCTCGACGTTGGGCTGCACCAGCGCCGGGTAGTAGGTGTCTGAGATGAGGATGCGCTTGCAGCCGATGCGGTAGCTCGGCGTCAGCCGCGCGCGCAGCTCGGCGTCGGGTACCTGCTTGTCCAGATGCTTGCGCGCCGCGCGCTCGGGCGGCGACCCCGCCCGCGGGTGCATGAACGGCAGCACGAACAGCTCGCGTGCCCAGTAGACAGCGCCGCGCACGAGGCGCTGCGCGGCGGGGAACGCACGGTAGAGCGCTCGCTCGGCGCGCGTGGTCGGACGGTTGCGTTGCGGCACGACCCACGGCGGCGTGCGCTGGAAGACGTGCAGGCGCTCCACCAGCGGCTGGATCTCGGGGATCAGCTGGATCGAGGAGGCGCCGGTGCCGATCACCGCGACGCGCTCGCCGGCGAGCGCGTGCTCGTGGCGCCAGCGCGCGGAGTGGAAGATCGCACCCTCGAAGCTGTCGATGCCCTCGATGTCGGGCATCATCGGATCGCTCAACGGCCCTGCGCCGGCCACCAGCACGTCGGCGGTCAGGTCGCCGCCGCGTGTCTCGATTCGCCACAGCTGATGCTCCGCGTTCCAGCGCGCGGCGGTCACCTCGTGGCCGTAGCGGATGTGCGCATCGAGGCCGTTCTCGCGCGCGACCGCGCGCATGTACTCCCAGATCTCGGGCTGGCGCGAGAACGTCTGGCTCCAGCCGGGATTGGGCGCGAACGAGAACGAGTACAGATTGGACGGGACATCGCAGGCGCACCCCGGGTAGGTGTTCTCGCGCCACGTCCCCCCGAGATCCTCCGCGCGCTCGAGCACGACGAAGTCACGCATGCCTTCGTGGGCGAGTCGCGCCGCCATGCCGAGCCCCGAGAAGCCGGCGCCGACGATCGCGACGCGGTGATGCGAAGGCCCTGGCACGGGCCAAGCCTACCCTGGTAGGGTCGCCGTCACCGATGGCCTCGCTCGATCCGTTCTCACCGGCGACAGAGCTCGCCGCCGCGTTGCGAGCACGCGAGCTCTCGGCGGCGGAGCTGCTCGACGCTTGCATCGCCGCCGTCGACGCGCGCAATCCGGAGCTGAACGCGGTGATCTGGCGCAACGACGAGGACGCGCGATCGGCCGCTGTCGAGGCCGATCGTCGCCTGGCGGCCGGCGAGCACGCCGACGAGCAGACCCAGGCGCCGTTCCTCGGCGTGCCGCTACCGATCAAGGACCTCACGCCTGTCGCCGGCTGGCCGGTCACGTACGGCTCAAACGGCGCGCCCGCGGGCGCGAGCACGGAGAGCGAGCTCGTCGTCGAGGCGTTCGAGCGCGCCGGCTTCGTGCTGTGCGGGCACACCAACACTCCCGAGTTCGGCGTGATCACGGCCGCCGAGAACACCCGCTACGGCCCCAGCCGCAACCCGTGGGACCCGAGCCGAACGCCGGGAGGCTCGAGCGGAGGCGCCGCCGCGGCTGTCGCAGCCGGCATGTTCCCGATCGCTCACGCCAACGACGGCGGTGGCTCGATTCGGATTCCCGCCTCCTACTGCGGACTCGTCGGCTTCAAGCCGAGCCGCGGGCGCGTGCCGCGTCTGGCGCAGAGCTGGCTGGGCGCGGTCGTCGAGGGTGTTATCGCGAGGACGGTCGCGGACGCCGCCGCCGTGCTCGACGCAATCGCCTACCAGGACCAGCTCGCCTGGTACAACGCGCCGGCGCCTTTGCGTCCGTTCGCGCAGGAGCCCGGCTCGACGCCGCCGCGACTGCGCGTCGGGCTGATGGCACACGCGCCCCTGGGCATCCCGACGGACGCGTCGTGCACAGCCGCCGCGCTCGCGGCCGCCGCGCTGCTCGAGGAGCTCGGCCATGAGGTGCTCGAGGTTGAGGTGCCCACGATCTCCGAAGAGATGGTGCCGCCGTTCATCGCGCTCACGCAGGGAGGCCTCGCCGACTACGAGGGCGTCGACTGGTCAGCCGTCGAGCCCCACATCGCCTACCAGCGCAAGGCGAGCGGCGAGCTGGGCGCCTACGACTACGTGCTGGCAGGGCGCACGCTCGAGCTGCTGAGTCGTCGTGAGGTGGCTCGCTGGGGGCGCGACTTCGACGTCCTGCTGACGCCGACCTCGGCGATCCTGCCGCCGCGCGCCGGCTCGATTCTCGAGGCCCAGCATGCGGCGCCAGACCAGCCGGTGCTCGACGTGGTGGCGAGCGTGTCGTTCACCGCGTTCGGCAACGTCACCGGTCTGCCCGCAGTGAGCCTGCCGCTGCACTGGAACGAGGACGGCGTGCCCGTCGGCGCCCAGCTGGTGGCGGGGCCGTGGCAGGATGGCCCGCTGCTCGCGCTCGCCGCTCAGCTCGAGCGTGCGCGGCCATGGGCCGAGCGCCGGCCGCCGCTGGCGCAGCTCGCCTGAGCGGGACGCCCAGCAGGTAGGTAAGCGCGACGCCGCCTCCGAGCCTGTCAGTGGCCGGTAAACCAGGTCGTCCAGCCGCTACAAGCTCGTCAGCTCCTCCACGATCCTGCCGTGCACGCCGGAGGCCACGATCCGGTAGGGAATTTCGAGCCAGGCTTCGTAGAAGCCAGGGCCGGGCCGGTCGAATTCGGTTTCGATCGAGCACGTTCCCCCTGCCGTTATTTCGAAGAAGCTGCAGAAGTCACGTCCTGAGACGAAATCGAAGCCCTCGTTGTCGGGATTGATCACAGCTTCGCCGACTTCGGTTAAGCCGGCGAAGTGAATGGTCGTCACCTGGGTTTCCGGAGGGTTGCCTTCGCCGAATTTGTACTCCGGTTCAGTTGTCACGGCCTGTGTCCCCCATTTCAGCGTTCCCGAGACGAGGTTCAGCCCCAGGGTTCCTTCGATCTGTCCGTTGGTCTGAGGTTTCGCGCTCCCGCAGGCACCTCCGGAGGGTTCGTCGCTGAGCCCGCTGACCGTCACCGCGACTTCGAGTTTCGTGCCATTCGCATATTTGACCGTCGCTGACCCAGCACGTGGCGTCGCGGAGATTTTGACGGTGCATTTGGCGGAGGCGTCGCTGATCACGATCGGTTCCACGATGCGCAGTGCTCCTTCGGCATCGAACTCATAGTCGGCTTCCGAGATGGTGACTTTGGTTGCGCCCGCTTCGCAACCGCCGTACTGGACCACGTCTTTGCTGAACCGCGCTTCTTCTTCACTGCTGGAAATCGAGCCTTTGACGGTCGCGGTCGAGCAGGAGATGGACAGCGACCCAGCTAATATTTTCTGAGTATTGAGCTGTTTGCCTTCCACCGTTCCGGCTTTGCTCGCGATGAAGGCGTGACCGGACGCGGACGCGGCGAACGCGCTCAGCATGACGAGCAGCGATGAAACGCCCAGCGTCAGCCGTGTGAGACTCATCTGAACCCCCGATCTCGGAACGATCTCCAAGCAGGGCCGCACGGGCCTTGCGGGACGACGGTCTAGCAGCTGGCGCGCAGGGGCACAAGCAAAACGCCGCAGGGCCGTTTATCGTTCGCGGCGAAGGCCGTAATTTCACGCCCGGTGTCTCCCACCGCCGCCCGGCTCGGCGGCAGGTCCGAGCTTCAGGATCGACTCTGCCAGCTCGACCCGCGAGTGCCCGAACGTGTGGCGTAGGTCGCGGCAGCGAGCGAGTCGCTGCGCGAACGCCGGCAGCGTGACCTAGGGGTACGCTGACGGCATGCCGATGCCCAAACGGTCGAGCGTCGATGACTTCTTCGCGCAACTCAACGACGTACAGCGGCCGCACCTCGAGGCGCTCAGGGAGCTGAGCCGCGATGCCGACCCGCAGGCGCGGGAGCAACTGAAGTGGAATCTGCCGGTCTACGTCCGCGGTGAGAAGACGAGCCTTTGGATGCTTCAGAACTTCAAGAACCACTGCTCGCTGCGGTTCCCGCCACCCTTCTTTGCCACCCAGAAGGCTGCGGTCGAGGCCGCTGGCTATGGGGCGGGTGAGGGCTTCATAAAGCTCCCCTACGAGCGCGAGCTGCCGATCGAGCTTCTGAAGGGGCTGCTTCAGGCACGGGTCGAGGAGTATGCGGCGACCGGCGCCGGCTGGAACGACCGTTGAGCTCTGGATCACTCGCTCGGGGTGGGCTGCGGTGAGTGGGCGGAGCGCCTGTGGAGGATCAGGCCGACGAGGCCTGCGGGAAGGTACAGCCAGTAGTTGAAGAGTCGGTAGGCGAGAGTGGCGAGCACAGCTGCGCCACCACTCACGCCGATCAGCGCGAGCGCGCCGGTGAGGCCCGCCTCGACCACGCCGAGCCCGCCCGGGGTGAGCGGGATCTGCCCGAGAAGCGACACGGCGGCGTAGGCTACGAGCACCAGCGCGACGTTCGGACGCGCGCCGACGGCGGCGAGCGCGAAGACGAGCGTGAGGAAGTCGAACACCCACTTGCCGGCCGCGGCAAGCAGCGCTTGCCACCAGTGGCTGCCCACCGCCTGAGCGACTGCGTCGCGCTGGACGAGCAGCCGCGCGGGTAGATCGCGCACCGGCTGGGAGCGTCGGCGCAGCTTGTTGAGGGCCCATTGCGCCGTGTTTCCGACCGCCGTCAGGAACCGGTCACCCCTGAGCGCGAGCGAGCCGACGAGGACGATGCCGAGCAGCAGCACCACCGAGATCCACGCCGCCGCCAGCAGGCTGGTGGGCACGCTCACGCCAACCGCCACCAGCGGCAACGTGAGCACGTTCAAGGCCAGCAGCGTCGCGAACACGATCACCGAGCCGGCGGTCAGGCCCGACGCGGCGCGGGCGGGCTCGACTCCCTCACCGACCAGCATCTCGTACTCCAGTGCAGCCGAGGTGGCGGCACCACCGGGCACGAGCTCGCTCACCGCGTTGCCGGCGAGGTAGGAGTTCAGGAACGGCGACCATCGGCGCTCGCGGCTCGCGATCCGCTGCACCGCACACATGCACACCAGGCTCGCGCCCTCACTCACCGCCATCACCGCGAACCAGCCCGGCTGGATGTCACGCAGCCGCGGCCAGGCGCCGAGCACTTCACCGAGCTTCGGCGCGAGTCCATAGAGCGCAAGCCCAGCGACGCCCACCGCCAGCAACCGTTTTAGGATCACACCGCGCGTAACCTGCTGGCGCTTGTTCGATCCCTCCGCTTGGGCCATCGTTTCCACGCTCCCGCCCAAAGGAAAACCCGTCCATCTGAAGGCGCTTCGTGATGCCCCGTGCGAGACTCGAACTCGCCCCACCGGATTAAAAGTCCGGCGCTCTACCAGATGAGCTAACGGGGCCCTGAAGGCGAACAGTCTCGCAGACCGTGCCGCCTACGGCTCTTCGGCGGCGGCCGCCTGCAACAGCTCGTCGATGCGCGTCAGCTTCACCCGCGGCCGGCCGGCCGGCTCGCCGAGCGCGCGCTCGCGGCGGTCGATCGCCTCCCATCCGGAGTAGGTGACGAGCTCGGGCTGGCGCGAGCGCAGCAGCGCCTCGACGGCCGCCGCATCCGGGGCGTCGGGGACATGCGTGTCGGCGTGCCCGGCGGCGCCGGCTGTGCCGTTGCTCGACGGCGCGAGGTCGGCGAGCATCGCGTCGACGGTCTCCTGAGCGTCCTTCTTGTTCGTGCCGATCACGCCCGAGGGGCCGCGCTTGATCCAGCCGACGACGTACTCGCCAGGAGCAGGCGCACCGGTGTCGGCGTCGAGGACGCGGCCGCCGTCGTTGGGGATCGTCGCCGAGCGCTCGTCGAACGGCACGCCGGGGAGCGGAATGCCGCGATAGCCGATCGCGCGGAAGGCGAGCCCCGCGGTGAGCGTCTCGCGCGCGTCGGTCGCGGACGCGCGGAGGCCGCCCGAGGGCGCGGGCACGAGCTCGTTGCGGACGAGCTCCACGGCCCCGAGCCGGCCGTGCTCGTCCGCCAGGAAGGCGGCGGGCGAGAGTAGGAAGCGCAGCACGATGCGCTTGCGGTGGCCCTTGGGGGGACGCGAGGCGTAGTCGCGCAGGATCTCGACGTTGCGCCGGCAGGTGATGTCCTCTTCGGCGTCCGGGTCGGCGACCGCGAGCGCCTGCTCGAGTTCGGCCTCGTCGACGATCACGTCCGCGTCCGCGAGCTCGCCAAGCTCGAGCAACTCGGGGTTCGTGAACGCCGCCTGCGCTGGTCCGCGGCGTCCGAGGATCACGATCTCGCACACGCGGCTGGCGGCGAGCACCTCGAGCGCGTGGTCGGCGGTGTCCGTCGGCTCGAGCTCCTCGGGCGCGAGCACGAGCATCCGCGCGACGTCCAGCGCCACGTTGCCGTTTCCGATCACCACCGCGCGCTCGGCCGAGAGAAGATCGAACTCGAGGTCGGTGTGGTCGGGGTGGCCGTTGTACCAGCCGACGAACTCGGTGGCGGCGTGTGATCCGGGCAGCTCTTCGCCGGGTATGCCGAGCGGCCGGTCCGACGGCGAGCCGGTGGCGTAGACGATCGCGTGGTAGTGCGCCAGCAGATCCTCACGCGAGACGTGCGCGCCGAACGTGACGTTTCCGAAGTAGCGAAAGCGCGGATTTGCCGCGGTCTTCTCGTACACACGCGTGACGGACTTGATCTTCGGGTGATCTGGCGCGACGCCGGAGCGCACGAGGCCCCACGGGGTGGGCAGGCGCTCGAGCATGTCGACCTCGATGCGTCCCTGCGGGTCCTTGAGCAGGTGTCCGGCGGCGTAGAAGCCCGCGGGGCCGGAGCCGACCACGGCGATGCGGATGGGGGGTTCGTCGGTCATTCAGGAGTGTGTGTGCTGGGAGGGTGCTGCGTGCGATGGGCGCGGCCCGACTCGAACGGGCGACCCCCTCGGTGTAAACGAGGTGCTCTAGCCAACTGAGCTACGCGCCCCCTTGGGGACTCCAAGGCTAGCGAGCGCAGCCCGCCGAGAGCTGAGGGGCCGTGAGGGTTGGCTAGGATTGGCGCACCCGCCCGGGAGCTTCCGTGAAGATTGCAGACACCGCCCATAACGAGGGGCCGTCCGCGTTCGCGCAGGCAGCCGAGCTCGAGCTGAGAAAGGTCAGCAAGCGATACCCCGGGCAGCGCGAGCCCGCGATCCGCGAGCTGTCCCTGACGGTGCCCGCCGGTGAGGTGTGCGTGCTCGTCGGCCCCTCAGGCTCTGGCAAGACGACCGCGATGCGGCTGATCAACCGCATGATCCCGATCACCTCTGGTGACATCCTGCTCGGCGGGCGCAGCGTGCTCGAGCGCGAGCCCAGGCAGCTGCGCCGCGAGATCGGCTACGTGATCCAGCAGGTCGGGCTGTTCCCGCATCTGAGCGTCGGCGAGAACATCGCGACGGTGCCGCGCCTGCTCGGCTGGCCCAAGGAGCGCATCGCGGCGCGCGTTCACGAGCTGCTCGAGTTGATCGGGCTGGATCCGCAGGAGATGAACGGTCGCTACCCCGCCCAGCTCTCGGGAGGTCAGCGCCAGCGCGTCGGCGTGGCGCGCGCACTCGCCGCCGACCCGCCGCTGATGCTGATGGACGAGCCGTTCGGCGCGATCGACCCGATCAATCGCGCGCGCCTGCAGGACGAGTTCCTGGGCCTGCAGGAAAAGGTCAAGAAGACCGTGGTGTTCGTCACACACGACATCGACGAGGCGATCAAGATGGGTGACCGGATCGCGATCCTGCGCGAGGGAGGCGTGCTTGCGCAGTACGACACGCCGCGCGAGATCCTCACGCACCCCGCCGACGAGTTCGTCGCCCGGTTCGTCGGTGCCGATCGCGGTCTCAAGCGCCTGGCGCTGACCAAGGTCGCGGAGCTGAAGCTCGCCGAGCCCAACGGCTCGCGGCCGGATCCTGGCGCCGACGTGGTCCGTCGCGTGAGCCCCGAGACGTCGGTCAGGGACGCGCTGTCGCTGATGCTGACCGAGGGCGGTGAGCCGCTGACGGTGGTGGACGCGGACGGTCGCGTCGAGGGGCTGCTGACGCTCGGGGTCATCGAGCAGCTGCTCAGCGACGAGGCCGAGGAGCCGGCGCCCGACGCGGCACAGCCCCAGCCGGAGCGCACGCGGTGACGCCCGCTGTGCTCGCGGCCGCGGGACCGGTGATCCCGAACTTCGCTGCGCAGAGCTCCAGCTGCGAAATCCACAACCGCCTGTTCTGTACGGGCTGGATCAGCCGCAACTGGGGGCCGGTGCTGTGGCCGGCGCTGCGCGAGCACATCGTGCTGGCGCTCGTCGCCGTCGCGATCGGGTTCGTGATCGCGATGGCGCTGGCGGTCGCGGCGCATCGCTTTGCGTGGCTGGAGCGCCCGACGACCCTGGTCACGACGATTCTGTACACGATTCCTGCGCTGGCGCTGTTCGAGCTGCTGGCGGCGCCGGTCGGCCTGAACGTGTTCTCGGCCGAGATCGCGCTCGTCTCCTACACGCTGCTGATCCTGTTTCGCAACATCCTCGCCGGGCTGAGAGCCGTGCCCGCGGACGTGCTCGACGCGGCCGAGGGCGTCGGCATGTCGCAGACGCAGACGCTGCTGCGCGTCGAGCTGCCGCTCGCACTCCCGGCGATCGTCGCCGGTCTGCGCATCGCGGTCGTCACGATCATCGCGCTCGCGACGATCGTCTACGTGGTCTATGACCGCGGGCTCGGGGTGCCGATCCACACCGCGCTCGGCGAGGGGCCGTTCAAGACCGAGCTGATCGCCGCGGGCGTCCTCGCGATCGGCTTGGCGCTGCTCGCGGACGGGCTGCTCGTGATCGCGCAGAGACTGCTCACACCGTGGGCGCGGGCGAGCTAGGGCCGTCGCGGTGCACGAATTCATCGAAGCGTTCCATTTCATCGCGCACAACGGCGCCGTTCCGGGCGCGCCGACGGCGCTGCCGAGCCTCACGCATCTGACGCTCGAAACGCTGCGGGTCGCGGCGATCGGCCTCGCGATCGCGCTCGCGCTCGCGCTGCCGCTCGGCGTGTGGCTCGGTCATCTGCACCGTGGCTCGTTCGCGGCGATCAACGTCGGCAACATCGGACGCGCGCTCCCCAGCCTCGTGGTGCTGGCGATCGGCGACGCGTTCTTTGGGCTGGGCCTCACGGTCGTCGAGCTGGCGCTCGTGATCCTGGCGGTTCCGCCGATCGTGACCAACGCATATCTTGCCGTCGATGGGGTGGACGCCGATCTCGTCGATGCCGCCAGAGGCATGGGCATGAGCGGCCTGCAGATCCTGCGTCGCGTCGAGCTTCCGCTCGCGGTGCCGCTGCTGTTCGCGGGCGTGCGCACCGCGGCGGTGTTCGTCGTCAGTACCACGACGATCGCCGCGCTCGCCGGCTTCAGCGGCAGCCTCGGCGATGTCATCGCCAACGAAACGAGCTACCACTTCTCGGGAGTGCTCGGCGCCGCAATCTGCGTGGCGGCGCTGGCGCTCGCGGTTGACGGGGCCCTGTCGCTCGTGCAGCGATTGCTCACTCCGCGTGCGCTGCGCACGGGTGGACGCGAGCTTTCGGTGGACGCGACGCACGCCGCGACGGTCGCTTGACGACCGTGTATTTCTTATTATTTTGATCGACAAAGTAAACAATGCGGGAGGACGCGAATGACGCGTAGACGACGGAACAGCTGGGACAGGTTCAAATCGGGTATCTCGGTGGCGGTCGCAGTGGTCGCGCTGAGCGTCGTGATCGCGGCTTGCGGAAGCAGCAGCAAATCGTCCTCGACCACGACCGCGACGACCGCCAGCGGACCGGGCGCGGGTAAGCCGCCGGTCACGATCGGCGACAAGAACTTCACCGAGGAGAACATCCTCGGTCAGCTCTACACGCAGGCGCTGCAGGCCAAGGGCTACAAGGTCACGGTCAAAGAAAACGTCGGCTCCTCGGAGATCATCTACAAGGCACTGACCTCCGGGCAGATCGACATGTACCCCGAGTACACAGGCACGCTGCTGTCGGCGATCGCGAACCAGACAAAGGAACCGGCCAGCGCAACGGCCGCCTACCAGGAAGCGAAGGCGTTCGTCGAAAAAGACGGGCTGACGTTGCTGAACTACACGCCGTTCTACGACTCCGACGCGCTGGCGACGCTGCCGAGCTACGCGAGTGCACACAACCTGTCGAGCATCGCCGACCTGAAGCCGCTGGGCAAGTCCGTGATCCTCGGCGGCCCGCCGGAATTCGCGACGCGCTTCGAGGGCCTGCTCGGCCTCAAGCAGGTCTACGGGGTGGTTCCGACGTTCAAGCCGATCGCGATCGAACTGTCCTACAAGGCGCTCGAAGGCGGACAGGTCAACACGCAGGTGGTGTTCAGCACCGACGGGCAGCTGCTGAGCGGCAAGTTCAAGCTGCTGGCCGACCCCAAGCACGTCTTCGGCTTCCAGAACGTCGCACCGGTCGTCAAAAAGAGCGTGCTCGTGGCCGAGGGGCCAGCGTTCGAACAGACGCTCAACAGCGTCAGCGCGCTGCTGACGCTGCATGCGATCCAGCAGCTGAACGCGGCGGTGAGCATCGACAAGCAGTCGGCCGCCGCCGTCGCCCACCAGTTCCTCGTCGCCAACGGTCTCGCGTAGCGCGCGCGCCGCGGGGCAACCGCCCCACCTACGCCGCCTCCCGTGCGAAGCTTGCACGGATGCGGCGCGGTGGCGGCGGCCGGACGAAGATGAGGCTCCTGCTCTCGCTCGTGGGGGGGCTGGCGCTGCTGTTCGTACTGACGCAGGTGCTGCTGCCGCGGATCGCAGCCAGCAGGATCAGCTCGCGCGTCGGACGCTACGGCAAGGTCCGCAGCGTCAGCGTCAGCGCGTGGCCGGCGCTGGAGCTGCTGTGGGACCACGCGGACTCGGTGCGCGTCAGCGCCAGCAGCCTCGCGCTCAGCACGGCGCAGCTCGGCAGCCTGCTGTGGGAAGCGCACGGCGTGAGCAGTCTCCGGGTGAGCGCCGACAGCGTGCGGCTGGGGACGCTGACGGTCAGCGACGCCAGCCTCGCCAAGCACGGCAGCTCGCTGCGCGCCCAGGCGGTCGTGAGCGAAGCGGACATCAAGGCCGCGCTTCCCCCCGGCTTCGGCGTGCGGCTGCTGCGAAGCGTTGGCGGCGAGGTCGAAGTCCAGGCAAGCGGCGGGCTGTTCGGGGTCGGCGCGTCGGTCAACGCGGTGGCGGGCGCAAGCGAAGGCAAGCTCGTCGCGCACCCGCTCGGCTTCCTGATCGAAGGGCTGCGCCTGACGCTGTTCGCCGACCCGCACGTCTACGTGGAGGGCGTCGGCGCGAGCGTCGCCACCGAGCAGCCTCTGAGCTATCGCCTGACGATGACCGCGCGGCTGCGCTGAGCGGCTCAGGCCGCGGTCTGCAGCTCGGCGGCGGTGACCGCGCTTCTCGGCATCACACGCATCGGCAGGCCCTGCTTGGGGCTGATCGTCGGCATCTGGCGGATGCTCAACTCGAAGTCCGCCGGCAGCGCGAGCGTGCACCGCGACAGGATCAGCGTCGCGATCGTCCGCACCTCGAGCTGGCCGAAGCGCATGCCGATGCACGTGCGTGAGCCGCCACCGAAGGGAACGTATGCCCCTCGCGGCAGCGCTGCGCGCGCCTGCGGCGCGAAGCGCTGCGGGCGAAACTCCTCGGGCTCCTCGAACACATCGGGGAGGTGGTGCGAGGCCCACGAGCAGTAGTCCACGAACGCGCGCGCCGGCACCGTGTGGCCTTCGAACTCGAACGCCTCGAGCGCGCGCCGCGGTCCGATCCACGCCGGCGGATACTTGCGCAGCGTCTCCTCGAGCACCATCTCGAGCTCCGTCAGCTCACCGGACATCAGCTGCGCGCTCGTCGGCCGGCCGCCCGAGAGCTGCGCGTCCTGCTCGGCGAGCAGCCGTGCCGCCAGCTGCGGCTGGCGCGCGAGCTCGTAGAACATGAACGACACCGTTGAGGTCGTCGTGTCGTGGCCGGCGAACAGCAGCGTCATCACCTCGTCGCGAATCTGCAGGTCGCTCAGCGTGTTGCCGTCCTCATCCTCGGCGTCAAGCAGCAGGCTGAGGATGTCCTGCCCGCGCTCGCCCGTCGCCCGCCGGCGCGAGATCTCCGAGTAGATCAGCGTGTCGAGCGCGCGCGCTGCGCGCTGCATCCGCGCCCACGGGGAGAAGCGCCCACGCAGCACGCGCAGCACGTACTCCGACGCGTAGAACGACAGCGCCTCCTCGAACAGCGCCGCGGCGTCCAGCGAGCGGGCCTGAGCGCCGTCGGGGTCGACGCCGAACAGCGCGCGCATCGCCACACGCACCGCCAGTCGCCGCGTCCACATGTACAGGTCGACGCTGCTACCCGGGGTCAGCTCGTCCAGCGCGCGCGTCGTCTCGTCGATCACCGCCTCGGCGGACGCGGCGATGTGCTCGCGATGGAACGCCGGCAGCATGATCATGCGCGAGCGGCGATGGAAGTCGCCGTCGATCGTCAGCAGCCCGTCGCCCATCAGCCCGATCAGGTCGCGGAACTGCGACTCCCGCCAGGAGAAGTTCGACGCATGCGACACCGTCACGTAGTGGTTCGCGGCCGGCCCCAGCATGAACACGACGTTGCTGTGGAAGATCCGCAGCGTGAAGATCGGGCCGAAGCGCTCGTACGCGTCGAGCAGCATCGGCAGCGGCTCGATGGCGAAGCGGCGGGTGCGTGCCAGCGACACCCGCGTTTCCCCCGGTGGGTACGGAACGCTCGCCGCACGCTCTTCGCGGATGTCGCTCAGCATCACCGACAACGGCCGCGAGTTCAGCATCGGGGGAGGGCCCACGAGCGCCATCCGGCAAGCCTACTCCACGGCCTGGCCGGCCGGCCAATTTGCGCGAGCAGCCGGACGCGCGCCCGGGCTTGGCATACTGAGGAGGCACGGAACGTCGCCCCGGCGTGTCCGAGCATCGCGGGGGCGTAGCTCAGTAGGTTAGAGCGCTGCCCTGTCACGGCAGAGGTCGCGGGTTCGAGTCCCGTCGCTCCCGCCATTCGACCTATGTACGAACCCCGGCCCCGAAAATCGGGGTCGTGGTCGTCTTGGGGCAGCCCGGTCTTATTCTGGGGCGTCCGGGGCCGGTTCTGGCCGGTCTGGGGCGCTTCGTTAGCTTGCAGGTCTTGGGCGAGGCGCTGGAGGGCCTCATAGAGCGGGGTCCGCGTGGCTTCGATAGTGTCGGGGTCGCGCACGATGAGCGCCAGGAAGACGGCTTGGTTGACGAGCCGGCGGCTGCTGGTGGGGAGCGCCTCGTAGATGATTTTGGTGGCGTCCAGAAGGAGCAGTGCATCCTCAAGTGCCGCCATGACGTCCTCGACCTCGCGGTCGGCGGCCTCGGCCCATTGGCGTGCCTGGGCGCGCTCTGTCTCGATGCGCTCCTGCTCGGCCTGCAAGACCTCCTCGGAGACGCCGCCTTTGTAGTAGAGCTGGACGAGCTTGTGCTGCTCTCCGGTTAGGTCGTGGAGCCTGCGGGTGTGGCGCGCTGACTCGCGGCGGGCGATCTCACTCTTGGCCTCGACGTAGGCACGCACAGCCTCGCGCACAGCGGCTTGCTTATGGCCTTTGTACGTCTCGCGCTTGTAGCGGCGTACGATCGCCCGCTCGGTGCGCTCGACCGGAAAGTAGGGCGCCGCACATTTTTCGCTGCGTTGCACCCGGCTGAGGCAGGAGAAGTACTCATACTGCCCGCCGAGTTTGCCTCGATGACGTCCGTAGCCAAGACGCTTGCCGCAGACGCAGAAAAGAGCTCCCTTCAAGTAGTGGTGGTGTTTGTGGGAGCGGTCGCCGCTGATTCGGTGCCCGTCGAGCACCTTCTGTACGTGGTCGAAGGTCGCGCGGTCGATCAGGGCGTTGTGGCGTCCCTCGCCCTTGACGCCATTGTGGGTGACAACCCCCGTGTAGTAGTCGTCGCGGAGCATGCGGTGGACCATGCTGCGAGTCATCGCTTTGCTGGGCCGCTTGTAGCTGCCTCGGGTGCGCAAACCGGCATCCTCAAGGACGCCCGTAATGGTCGTGATGGTGTGGTCGCCGGTCGCGGCCAGATCGAAGGCGAGCTGCACCAGGGTGGACCGATCATCGTCTACGGCAATGGCAGCGACCTCGCGCCCGTTGACGTTTTCACGGATGTTGCGGTAGCCGATACGGGCCACGCCGATCGTGCCACCGTCGAGGAACTTGCGTTCGAGTCCGACCTTGACCTTCTGGCCATCATCGCGCGAGCGGAAGGCGTTGACGCCGGCCATGATCGCGAACGACAGGAGTCCTTGAGGGCTGTCGTCGACTGGCTCGCGGGTGGAAGTCAGCTTCGCGCCGTGGCTCTTTACCTGAGCCAGCAGCCAGAAGGCGTCGGACTCCTCGCGGGCAACCCGTGAGAGGTCATAGAAAACCACGTAGGTAGGGCGAACCTCGCCAAGCTCTGCGAGCATCTGTTGAAGCGCTTGGCGGCGGGTGTTGGTTCCAGTCTTTCCGGGCTCGATGTACTCGCGCACAACGCGCGCTCCCAGTGACGCGGCATAACGTTCACACGCTTGGCGCTGCGCCTCGATCGAATAACCCTCTGGGTTGTGCCCGGTGAGATGTCCTGTACTGGATACGCGCAGGTAGATTACTGCCGTGCTTGCTGATTCAGGCGCGTCAGTGGTACTAGGTTTTACTATGGTGGATATTGACATATAGGGCTCCTTTCTGTTAAGTAGATCTTCCCGTTAAACCAGTGATATAGCAAGCTGTAATTAGTAGGTGTGGGCCGGTCCAGGTGTGAAACCCAGACCGGCCCGCGTTGGCTCACTTCAACGCCTCCAGGCGCTCGGTGATGGCCTTCTTACGGTCACTGGCGCTGGCCTTCAGCGCGTCGTACTCGGCCTTGGCCTCATCAGCTCTGGCCTTGGCGGCCTCGACCTCGCGGTCGATCGCTTCGATCGCTCGTTCCAGCGCGGCCCGGGCGTCGGCCAGGGCGTCGTCGGGGGTTGTCTCTCGGCGGCGGGTCCGTGGTTTGCTCTCGCCGCCCTCGACTTTTTTCTTGTGAAAGTAGTAGCTGCCTCTCACTGAATCGTAGGGGCGGCCGCTCTCACCTGCGAGTGCTTTGAACGCGTCGGCCTTGTCGGTACCCGAGGCGACCATTGCCTCGACCTTCCCGTAGACCTCCTGGGCCTTGATCAAAGTTTTGAGAGCTGTCAATACTTGTGTTGTCTCAACGGGTGTAGAACCACACGCACCTGAGTAGCGCGATAACGACGCCCACGACCAGCACCAAGGGCACCAGCGTCCCAGCCAAGCGAATGAGCGTGGGGCCGGCGGTGATGAGCGCTGCCAGCATCACGATCCCCAGCAGCAAGGACTGCGCGAGCTTGCTCACCGCCCGCCCTCCCTCACCAAACGATCCATCGCCTCGCCCAGCAGTACATCGGCGGCGTCCCGCTCCACCCGCAGGTTGGCGTTAGCTTCACGCAGGTGCTTGTTCTCGCGCAGAGCCGCCCGGAGCGCTGCCCGCAGGCGAACGTACTGGGTAAGCAACCTCTGCCGCTCTCGGTCGGTCATCGCTCTACCTCGACCACGGTGCCCTCGATGACCTCACCGTCGGCCGTGGCGGCGGTTTGGTACATGGCCCGCGCCGTTGCGAAGGTGATGGCATCGATTTCCTGGCGGGCGCGGGCATGGCGCAGCCGCTCGTGGGCCTGCCGGTCCCGTGCCTCCCGCCAGGCTCCGACACCCCACCACACCACACCCAACGCCAAGGCCGCGACCACGACCGGCCAGAACTGCACTAGCAGCGTCACGACCATGAGGACGACCAGAAGAGCGATCACGACCCCCTCCCAGCCTCGTAGACGACGCCCGCGATCCCGATCGTCCCGGCGCACGCGACCGCATGGACGTAGCCGGCCGACTGCGGGGCGTTCTGGACCAAGACGCCCTCGAGCGAACCGAGTTGGGCGGCCCGCACCATCCCGTGTTCGGTCGTGCTCGCCACCCGGTCGAGCCGCGCCCGGTCCGCGATAGTTCGGCTGGGTCTTTTGGACTTCGAGGGGGTGGCGGCAACTGGAACCAGGAAGCTGGTTGAAACAGCTGGCGCGGCCCTTACTAGTGTGATACTTCTTTTCACACTGGAACTGGGTTTTGGGAAGCGACTGAGCCTTTCCGACCGCTGGCACACTGAGCATCACCGATACCAGTGCCAGGCAACTGCCGAGCGGGGCTGCCCGATGGGTGCCCGTCGTCGACAGGGCTCTACGGTGCCGCCCCCCGGCCTGAGTGCTAGCTGCTCGCATCCGGTATCGCTCCTTTCGTCTCGGGCGAACCCTGCAGGTGCGATGACAGTGGGGATCGTCGCCACGCCTACACAGTCCGTCTACTGGAATGTCATGGCGGCACCGTAGCGGATTGTCCGCAGCCATGTCTACCCCGATGTCATCGACAGGGCGGGCAGCACCGGGAAGGCTGGCCGGATGCCTGCCGCCCCAGCCTTCCAGCTCGCCCTTGGCCTGGCCGTCAAAGCCCGCCGCGCAGAGCTCGGGCTCACCCAAGAGCAGGTCTACCTACGCACCGACATCCACCAGCGCTACATCAGCAACGTCGAGAACGGCAAGCGCAACCCCAGCTACGCCAGCCTGCGCCGCCTGGCCGCGGGACTCGAGCTATCCGCCTCAGAGCTGATCGCCCGCGCCGAGGCGATCGAGCACGACGTGACCGCCACTCCGGCGGGGCGGTAGCTTCACCTGGCGGCGCTGGCGTCTGCGACGCTGCCAGGCACTCAGCCGCCGTGCTGAACATCCGGCGACCTGGTGCACCACACCTTGACGCATCACGAGTCGCACACCTAGCGTGAGCGGCACCTGATACCAAGCGGCCCCGGCACGGGATTGTGGCCCATGCCGAGGCCCGGACACGAAGGAGCTGATACTCCCCATGCCCGACGAGAAGCCTACCCCCGATTTCGCAGCCGCACAGGACCACATCGCACTTGAGATCCTTTACCTCCTTACGGACCCCAACGACTACCAACCCATCTGGTCAATCACCGACCTGGCGCGCGAACTCGACGACGGCCGCATCTCCGTGGAGGACACCATCCGCCGGCTCCACGGCGCCGGCCTCATCCACCGCACCTCCGACGGCTTCGTCTTCGCCACCCGCTCAGCGGTGCGACAGATCCAGCTCGTCGGTCACGGCGTCATCTAGCACCTGCCCGCGAGCGCCGCGCCCAACATCCGGGGCGCGGCGCTCTGACGCATAACGGCACTTGTGCGACACGACCGAGACGGTGTCGCCGGATCGCACCCGCGACACGGCTGGCGTCTACCGTCGGAGATCCCTGAACCAGCGGCGCACAGCGGCCGCGGCTCGTCCTTCCGCCAAGATCTCTCGAGTCCGCGCCATCGGGCCTGTCCCCGTCCTAACGCTCGCCCGCTTGGCGTCCGCTGCATTCGCCGATCTCCCGTACGTCTGTCTGATCCCCATGAAGAATCCTGCGCGCGACATGCCATGTAGCATAGCGGCGGTATGGCCCGGCTCAGGCAAAATGCTCTCCCACAGCGTCATGACGTTGATCGTGCCGAGAGCCCAGCTATGAGCCTGCGCTTATATGATGGCGAACGCGCCTAACTATTGGAATAACGACAAAGTCGGGGGGAGCAAGAGATGGGGGGTGTGTTCATCAGCCATGCATCCGCGGACAAGGAGCTGGTCGACAGCGTCGTGGACCTACTTGAAACAGGCGTCGCTGTGCCCGGCGACGAGATCTTCGCATCGTCGGTCGAGGGGCGCGATATACCCTCGAGTGTGGATTATCGTGGCTATATCCGAGAGCGGCTTGAGACGGCCGCGGCGGTCATCTTTCTTCTTACTCCTGAGTTCTACCGAAGCCCCTTCTGCATGGCTGAGCTTGGTGCGGCGTGGATGGTGGAGAGTGATCTCTTCGTCTTTGTAGTTCCGCCAATCGAGCGCCAGGACATTCACGACGTCCTCGGCAACCGACAGATCGAGGAGCTTGACAAAGCTCGCTCGCTGAACAAGCTCTTTGACTTCCTCCAGCCGAAGTTTGGCGGGGGTGGAAAGGTTGCTCGGTGGGAGGCGAAGAGAACGACCTTCACCAAGTACGTCAAAACCTTGACTGCGGCGGCAGCATCACAGGCAGCGGCTCACGACCGCGGAGTGTGGACGGAGTACGTAGTCGATGGTACTCTTTACATAGCTAATAACGGGTACGCGACGATTGATCTTAAGTCCGCCATCATCGGCGATCTCAAAGCAGGTGGAGTACTTCCTACCGTCTACGCCTATCTCACTAGTCTCGGCTATCACAACTGGATTAGCCTTACCGACGATCCCGGCAATGTCTACTTTCGGGACGCGGTGGAGCTCTACAAATCCCATAGCCGAACCCTTGCCAAGACCATCATTGATGCCGTCGGTGATGAACTTGACATCATAAGCCTTGGCCCCGGGAATGGACAGAAGGACCTCTTGTTGCTACGGAGCTTGGCACGCCTCCGCGACGCCTCCAAACTCTACTATTACCCGTTCGACGTAAATGAGGGGATGATCGCTACATCAATGAGACTCGTCGGTGGCGATCAGCAGCTACGCACGATAAGCGTCAAGGCGATGCTCGCCGACTTTAGTTCACTTTCGCAATTCAAATTCGTGTACCAGTATCGGCGGGCCCCTAACGTGTTCCTCTTTCTCGGGAATACGCTTGGCAATCTCGACAATGACATGAAATTTCTCGCGCAGCTTAGGACGACAGCGATGGCAACCGGCGATCTGCTCGTCGTCGAAGTGCGTAATCAATCTCTTCGAACGGACCCAGAGCAAGATCTGGGCGCGGAAGACCGAAACAAGAGGTTTGACTTCGGTCCTCTAGAGTTCATCGGCGTGCCCTATCGCGCGGACAATCTAAAATACGAGGTTCTCGAGAATCAGTCGGTGGTACCTGGTACGTTGACCACGGTGGCGAGATATAAAGTGGACGACATCCCTGGCGTCGAGCATGATGAGGTAATCCTGTCGTATATTCACCGCTACGAGCGGGACGCGCTAAGGCAATGTATAGAACGACTTGGGCTGAAGCTGTTGGATCTCGTTGAGAACGGTTCGAGCACAGCGCTCGTTTTGCAAAAGTCTTAGCGACTGACCGTCGGCTCCGCACGTCTCGTCCTTGGCCATCGCCGCCCCGGACGAGCGACATGTAGAGCGAAGTGCCGTGCGCGAAATTGGCACGCCAGTAAGTCGTTCCGCTTGTGGCTCCCGATCTTCCGCATGCGGATAGGAAGAGCGAAAAGAAGACGCCCAAGAGTGGCAGCCTAGATCCCCATGCACCCATAAAGCCCCCTTACCGACTTGTCGAGATGGTTTGCGTATCGCGAACCTATGCCCCTGCACCGTATTCCGACCGGCAGAATAGCGCCGATCCGCGCATCATGGATCGCCGAACTCGTCAGGGGCGTCAAGGCCGCCGGCCCACATGGCCCAGGCGGGTCTTGCACAGTCCATCGCCGATTGTGCGACTCGTCCCGAACCGGCAAGTGTGGATAGGTCGCGCCGGTAGAGCGGTCGGCGGTAGTGTTCGCGGTCATGTCGTTGGGGCCTGCAGAAGTCGATGCACAGCTCGCGCTGCGGATCCAAGCGATGGCCGCAGATCGCTTCGAGCTTTTGACGTTCGAGCTAGCCCAGATCGAGCTTGGCGGAGTCCGGAGGCTCTCTCCACCGGACGGCGGAGCCGATGTCCGCGGTCCCGGCCCTCGGCCACGTGTTTGGCAAGCAAAGCACTACACGAAGGCGATCAACTGGCCGGAGTGTGAAAGCTCACTCGACCGCGCGGTCGAGACGTGGAGTGCCGTACACGTCACGTACGTACTGCCACGCGACCTCTCGGCGCCCTTGTGCGCAGCATTCGATACGCGGCTAGTCGCGCGACACCCTGGCGTGAGGGTCGACGCATGGACGCTAACGGACCTGATCTCGCGTCTTCGTGAGGCCCCGAACCTCCGTCGCCGCTTCTTCGGTTCCGAATACGATGACATCGCAGAGATCGTTGATCGCGCGGCCGTGGTCGGCGGTACCGTGGACGACCTGACTTCTATGGTGAAGCGCGTCGGTGCTATAGGAGACTTTCTTCGAGAGCACGACGAGCAATTTGAAATGAGCGTGACGGTCGGCGCAGCGGAGGGAAACGCAAAGTCGGTAGACGTTCCACCTCATATTTGGGCTTCGATGCCCTCGGGCGCGACGACCGTCCGCATCGATGCATGGCGACGGCCCGGTGTTGAGGCCGAGGAAGTTACATTCGCAGACACGCCTTCGGGTCGCAGACTGCGAAATCGCGTCGTTACGACGATGGCGGAAGGGCGAGCGGCAGCGGTTCAGTGGCCCAATGCCGCGATTGAGAAGCTTCCGGCGACTAAGTTCACCGAGCTCCTGACGACCAGTCCTCTCCCAAGCTTTCTCGTTCTCGAACGTAGTACGCCGGTTGCGTCGCATCTGGAGTTCGAGCGTGATGCCGCTGAGCGGTGGACGCTTGCACTTGATCTCGCGTGGGTTCCGCCACCGCCGCACGCACGATTTGCGGCCGTGGGACGTTGGGAGGACACGACGCTCGAACTCGCGGTTGGTGACGCGATCGAATTGTGGGCTGCTCCATCGTTGGGGAAAGAGAAGAGTTCAGCCCAAGCCGCGGCGAAGCTTAAGCTCGAGTATTGGATGGGCACCGCGAATGCGGTCACTATCAGCGGCCTGATTCCTGACGAGGACTGGCGAATCCCATACAGAAGCGCGATCGACCCGTTGCGGGTATCGATCGCCGAGGAGCTCGCAAGCTTCTTCAATGATCTCGCGGCGATCGAGGACGCTCTTGGCACGAGTTTGGTTGGGCGCGTGGAAGAGGTGGCTCAGCGCGATCCGGCAGGGTTGCTCAAGGAATACGAGACCGCGGCTCGGATCGCAAAGATCGTGAAGGCCAGGAGCGGCCAGGAGACCGCGATGCAAGTCTGGGTGCGGCAGTCGGACCTGCTTCCGTCGCTGATTGACCAGCTGAGGCGCGAGTCTACGCGGCCTGTGCGGGTTCAGTTTCTAGGCTTGATACTCGAGCTCGGCGTCGGCGACTACGATTTTTCGCGGCTCGCGATTCAAGACATCAAGCCGCTCGTGAATGCGCCGTCGTCAGCTGCGTGGGTTACGGTCGCCAATGCCGATGGAAGTCCCATCCAATACGAGTTGCGCTTGACGGCGAGCTGACGCTCTGGAGCCAACGCGACGCTTGAGGCCGTCGCTACGCTACGACGCTCCCGTCGGGCAATGGCACTTGTGCGACCCTAAGTCGGAGACGACGCAGCCTAGACAGGACCAGCTATCCGAACTCTTCCGGCGTCGGGCACGCAACACAGCTGTCCCGTCTGATACAACTTCCGGCCACGACGACGTAGAGCGAATGGGGGGCGTAGTTAGCGGGTACCACACAACCGTAGAGTCGTGCAACCTTGTTCAAGGCAAGAACCATTGGCGACGCTCGTTGAGGAGTGGCGGGGCGTCTCTGTAGTTTGGCTGGCTAAGCGCCCCGAGCGCTCCGTCAGCAGCCAATTTGACTGCAATGGTTTGTCGCGACTATTATAGTCATGACCTACTTGCCCTGCCCGTGTCCGTCGATACGCGCTAAGCATGGTCCGACCGGCCTCACGAGGGACGATCGCAAGTCTTTCGCCAATCGAATAAGGAAGTGGTCGTAATGAAAGAAGTCGCGTGGTACCGACGACGTGATGCGCCAATAGACATGAACGGCAAACGAGTCCCTTACCAAACGCTACACCTAGCCCTCAGAGACGGACTACTGCGAACGGGCCTGCCTCTCTTCTTCTTGACTGGCCTCTGCACCGTGACGTTCGCCGTCTGCGAAACCCTCTTTGGGGTCATGATCTTGGCAATGTGCTCACCATTCCTGGCCGTTTACTTCTATGGCTTCGGGCAAGCAATGTCCGATACGACCAGATTGGCTCGAAGCTCTAGCAAGTAGGCGCTTCAACACCCTCGGTGACACGGGAGATGACGCAACGGCTCCCGTGTCCCTGGCCGGACCCCGTTCATGGGTCCACCTGTTGTGAGAGTCGGTGGTTGTTGTTGTGCTGCAGGTTAGGGATGTCGCCGTCTCGCGGAATGAGCCCGAAGGGCGAACGCAGGGAGGCGGCGAGCGCGT
>Ga0210388_10000085_pt1 | contig 121813 bp, 110 predicted proteins | sample IncBWC19OmetaG_FD_155485 | JGI IMG/M metagenome (GOLD analysis project Ga0210388, IMG submission 155485) | Forest soil microbial communities from Barre Woods Harvard Forest LTER site, Petersham, Massachusetts, United States - Inc-BW-C-19-O ... | reverse complement strand
AGCCGAGGGTGACGGCTGGGCCGAACTGCAGCATGACGGTTCACTCGAAGGGGAGATCTGCCTCCTCAACGGCGACAACGTCCCATTCATCGCCCGTCGCTCAAAGACTTCTTCAACAGCCTGCTAGGCGTCTCTTTGAAGTCCTAATCGGAGAACGACTGCATTTCATGTGTCACCATAGACTCGTAACTTTCTCCCTATGTTCTTTTATTTTTTTTGGAAATCTATTTTCAAAATTTGGGAGAGTGAGCACGAGCTAGGGCTCATCGCGTTTCTGCAGGGAGGCCCTCAATTGGGGAATGACCCCATATCTCATTTCAGAGTGTTGCATACTACCCCTACTTTCCAGGGCTGGTAGCAGCGAAGTCGACTCCATCTTAACCAGGATCTCAGCAACCTTCTTCGTCGCGGAAAGAGAGGTGAGTCAAAATGGGATTTTGATTCGCGTAATGTGCCTTATGGAATCTTTCCAGCGACCCCCAAAAAGCGTGCCAGATGACGCCTTAACTATCAAATCTACATCTAGGGGACAACCCGTCCTTGAGGAAATGACATTCACGCCTTGTCACCCCACACAAGCGAAACGTGTAGACAAATTTAGCTATTAACCCGCCATGCGCCGACGGCATAAGCTAAGATCACGCAACAGACTTGAACGGAGCAGCTACTGACGCGGTCGATCATCCTACGATGACCGGCGCAGCATTGCCCGCGGGGAGCGCGTTATCCTGTCGATCGAAGGAGAACATGATGAAGCGTATCATTGTTTGCTGCGACGGGACTTGGAACGCCGATGATACCCAGACAGATGACACGAATGTCTCCGTCCTGGCACGCGCCATTCATGGCTCCCAGCAAACAGGCGGCATTCTCCAAATCGTGCTCTACCTTCGGGGCGTGGGGACGACAGGATTAAAACTTGAGACATGGATCGAAGGCGCCACTGGCGTCGGTGTGGATGACAACATCCGTTCGGCCTATCAATTCATCGCTCAAAACTACGTCCCCGGCGATGAAATATATCTCTTCGGGTTCTCGCGCGGCGCCTTTACCGCCCGGAGCCTTGCAGGTCTGATCACAGCCTGTGGCATCTTATATCGTCAGGCCTTGGGCGCGTTGCCCGATGCGTGGATCTATTACCGTAGCCCAAAGCCGCACTCGCCGGCAGCTTTCGCTGCGAAGTATGGCGTACAATGCCACCTCGATCCTTCAATTACCTTTCTGGGTGTGTGGGATTCCGTTGGAAGTCTTGGGATTCCGGGCAGCCTGCTCGCAGCAAACAATAAGGAGAAGTTTGCGTTTCATGACACGAATCCTTCGCCTTTTGTGAAGCGCGCCGTGCAGGCGCTGGCGATCGATGAGCATCGACGCGACTTTACGCCTACGTTCTGGACCGTTGCCGCCCCACCGAACGTCTCTATCGAACAAGTATGGTTTGCCGGCGTTTACGCCGATGTCGGCGGGGGCTACAAAACACGTCGCCTCGCCGACATTCCGCTCGTCTGGATGGCCAAACAGGCCGAAGTGGTGGGGCTTACCCTTGATTGGACATGCTTACCCGACCCGACGGCGCTTGACGTCACAGCACCCGTGCACGATTCAGCATCGGGCCTATTGGAATGAGGAAATGTGCCGTCAAGATCAATCAGAAACTCTACGAAGCTCAGGACGAAAACGGCAAACCGGTTTCGACGATCAATGAGAGCGTTCATAGAAGCGTGATCTCCCGATACGTAGGCGTTGCACAAGTGTGCACCGATGATGACAAAGGTATCTGCAGCCAAATCGCCTATAAGCCTGAAACGCTGGCACCATTTTTCAGTGGCGGGACATTCGCCGGCTTACCGGTCGTCGAGTAAGGCGGAAGCCATCCTTGTGCCCGCGCACGCGCGACCATCCGCTGGGCGTCGGCGACAGAAATTATCTTCCCGTTGCTAACCGTGCTCATGGCACGGCCCGCTCTCAAGTCGCTGTCGAGCGAGTGGTAAAAATTATGTCGATAGAATTGTCCCAAAGGATCTAAAAACTCCGGATTTAGAAACTGTAATGGCAGGCCGCGCCCCGGCATCAGACTTGCGGCTCGAACAATTGGAGGCGCGCATATCAGGGAGGCAGCAGCACCAATGAGGATGTTTCGGCGCGTCATTCGGTAGTCAATTGCGGTCATTGTAAGTCTCCGATTTAGCCAGTTCTGCAATCTGCACGGGCTGGCAAAGTTGGAACTAAATCCCCCGTCCGTGTAAGGCACAGTTCCTTAGATGGTCAGTGTAGGATTCGTCCTCTGATGAAACCGGAAGCTGTACTCCTTCTCTGGACAACAAACCCGTCGAGTTCGTCTATGCCGCCGCCGACCTTGCAGGCGCCACAATAGAATAGATTTCGCTTTGGCTGCAGTTCGAGGGTGTTGTTTGTCCCGGGACAACATGCGATCCAGGTTCCTCTGCTGAAATGTGAGGCCTGCAGCGCAAGTCCCAAGTGAGAGCCTTGGTTATGAGCTTTCATCGCGTGAATCTCGGCTAGGTCACGCACCGCTTGGCCTATGCCAATATGCAGAGTAGTCTTTTAAGAAAGCATCTGGGTCCGCCAGTGCCGCCGCCAGTGTCTCCGCGAGCGATTCAGCGTATCTCTCACGGAAAGCCGCGTCGTATTCTGCGGCGTCGTCATAAAAATCGTAATACCTCTCTTCACCCGCCCAGTTTGCAGCCCAGTCGTGCGCACGGGCTTGAGCAACCCGCTCGCAGTCCCATAAGATGCGCTGAAACCAAGGGGCCTTTGCGAGCGTGCCCTTTGTGCCGCGAGGGTCTTGGTCCGTATCGGGCCGAAACATATCGGGCCGTTGCGGCAACGCATTAAGCACCTCACGGTCAACGGCCCATATGAGATGGTTTAGCGCCAGCACTCGCTCTTGAGCGAGGGCTAGGGGGATTCGCCTTGTTTTCAGAATCCCTAGTCGTTCCGCCTCTGCCAAGACTTTGGCAATCGCCTTCTGTTCCTGTGTCATGGGATCGCCTTATGGTTTGAGAGCAGGATGGTTCTCAGGGAGAAATTCGCAGCCGAGAAAATGCCTGCCGACACTTAGCGCGGCGTCGAGTGTCGAGAATCCGCCTGCGGCCGGATTGACTACCACGTCACCGGGATCAGTCAGGCATTCGATTAAAAGTCGCATGTAACTTGTGCGGCTTGGTGTGCGGGTGGATGCAGGCGCGATGCGACAACTGTTCTCATCGAGCGGGCGCGGGTTGTAGGCAGGCTCGTGCCCGTCGATCAGGGTGCCGACCCAATATTTACATCGTGGCATATGGATGCCCTTTCACTGATCCCCCGGTAAAGACCCGGTGAGGGAAAGATGTTTGACGACGAATAGTCTGTCGCCCGCGTCTACACCTTTCCATCTCGCACACACCGCATTTGCGCCGGTGTGATCAGTCCGTGGCCCCGTGAAAAGGGATGAGGGCCATAAGGTAGGTTGGTAGAAGTCACCGTCCTTGGTGCTTCAGCTTTTACGCATGGCCATATCTGCATATTGCGGTGCCGGCTTCAAGAGATTCGCGACGTGATCGAGTGGCGTGCTTAATGAGTGCCGTAGCAAGTGGACTTTTAATTCTGAATTCCGGTTTATTCTTCGGGTTCTGAATTTAGGAGTGACTAACGACCATAGCGTAAGGCATGCGAGCCCTAGGGTAATAGCTCGTATCGCGAAGGAATTCAGGTTTAGAAATAAAATCGCGATGAGGAATTTAGGTCGGTACGGGCGAAGCCTTTTCCGGAATTGGGGTTTATTGACAGTTGGAGGGAAATCCTTCAGCCAACGTCACGTCGCCGAATGCCGATCCAAGCTCGGTCACATCCCTAAGCGAACCCGCGCTAGGGAATAATCTGAATTGAGTTAAATCTCTCGCGCGCGCGTATAGTTAACAAAGATGGTTAACGCAGGGGACTATTACCCGCTGTAAAATATGCAAAACCCACAATCCAGGCGTTAGGTGAACCAGTGAGGCAGGGGCCACGCAGCGGCGTCTCAACTACGGATCACGCTAAAAGCCCAATACTATAAGGCTTCCTTCAATTATGATCCAGTGATCCACTACTATTTGAAGTAAAGGGAAGCCGGAGAAAACAAAATAATCGATAAGCGTGCTGCACCAGTCTACAGCCCCTGTTATCCACTTATCTATCCCCCGGCGGCCTGCGGTCGACTCCTCCAGTCCCGGATTACCGGATCACCATGCAGGAGTCGCTGCGGCACGGGTACAAGTGTTGCCCCGGCACGTTTTAAGGGGGCGGCTCACCCGGGCCGACGGATCACCGGTCTAACTCACGCTCGTATGCCGTATAGACCGGGCCATAATCCTGCGGCAGCAAATTCCGCATCATTGCTGATGGCCCATGGCCGGCCAACACTCCCAAGGTGACGGGCGGCCTCGCTCGACAGCAGGTACTGGCTTGTTTTGACCCTGGCCCTAATTTGAAATCAGCGGTGACCTATTTTGGCTTCGCCTTGGTAGCGAACCTACCAATCCGGCGCTCGTCTTGCCAAACTTCGACGAAATGTCCGCCAACCATTTGTTCGGCTTGCATCGCCGTCCGCCTCGACTGCCCGAACGACAGTGCGCATAGCGACGTCGGTTCATTGCTGCCGCAGCGAGCTACGTGTCGAAGCCACGGTCGTCATGAATCAGGATGTCACCGCGCGGCGCCACGCGGACCACTGTGCCGCGAAATTTCATGATTCACTCGTCCGTCATCTGTCGCCCGCCCGCGTACTCGACACGGTCGCCCGGCAAAAGCTTGACTGAATCAACGAGGTTCGTTGCGATCACATCAGGTCGGCGAACTCATCAACGATGACAGCATTCACATCATCGAACTCGGCCCGAACTTCGGCAATCGCCTGCGCCCTGTAGCGTGCATCGATAGCGGCCTTCTCGACCTTCTCTTGTGCCGTCAGCTTCCCGCGCTCGAACCGATACATGCGTGACAGCCGCTTGTCGGGAAACAACTTACGGTCAACTGGCTCGGTCGTCTCCTTATTGATGCGCCACAGACGCGGCTGATCCTCTTGGCGACCGCCGAGCCGAACCTTGTCGAGATATTCGCCATTGAGCCTGTCACGCAACAGATCAGTGACGCGTTTGCGAAGATTGCTGGTCGTGCGTTCGATGTTTTGGGGGATGATCTCCAAAACGTCGTCGAGCCTGACGAGCCGATACGACAGCGGCGGCGATGAGCGATGCTCATCAAACCAAAGCTCAAGTTCGTCGCGGGTCTCGTCGGCCATCTTGATCTTGGCTGCGGTCAACGGCGCCGCGCTCAATCCCGAGTAGCCCTTGAGGTCGCGGGTCTTGAACTGATACGCCACGGCGGCCATCGCGGTCGGGTCGTCGATCAGGTCATAGAGCGCAATGTAGTAGTCCTCCGACTTCGGCTGTAGCTTCCGCAACAGCGTGTCCACTGTTTCAATCTCATACCTTCGGTCGGCGTTGTCGATGGTGACCGCGTTGTCCTTATTTGAGAACAGGAGGAACGCCAGCACGTTGCGGATGGTCTCAGGGTCCAGGTTTTTCTTGTCCAAAAGGATGGTCGGCTCGCTGATCAGATCGTGCAGCCCCTTCACCACGGCCTGCGAACTGCCAAAGCCCGGACGGACTTCCTCGACGACTACAAGCTTGGTCTGACACTCCCATCCACCATGAGCGGCTTCAAGCGTCTTGCCTTTGATCAGTGTCGTGCCCGAAATGAGACCATCTGGCAATTTCCGGCCCAGCAGTCGCGATAGCATGTGCGCGATGAATGATTTTCCGGTCCCCGGTATCTCGCCGTGCACAAGCAACGCGTGACGCGGCTTTAGGTTCTGATTGCAATATACCCACGCCAGCCAATTGAGCACGCGATCACGCGGCACCGGATCAGGAAATAGATATTCCATGTGAGCGTCAAATTTCGAAGTATCGCCCTCCTTCGGCTCGATGTCGGATGGCAGCCACATATTGAAGTTGTCACCGATCACTGCATCCTTGCCGGGCTCGTACACTACCGACTTGTGCATCGGCACTGACTGATTGACGAAGATGTACGCGGACAACGGCGCGCCCGGCTTTTTGTCCATCACGCGTACGGACGCGTAGAATTTATCAATCGCCGTGGTCTTCCACATTTTGCGCGATTGAAGCTCAAGGAACCGCTCAAAGAAGCCAATATAGACAAACCCCTTAGTGAAGTCGAACCACTCCGGCGATGAGCCGTCTGACACCGTGGCGCTTGTTGGTTCGTCTTTGAGATCGTCTTCGGTCAGGCTGTACTTCGCGATGAACTTCGCGATCTTCTCCGCCGCGGACCTGGCCTCGTCCTCAGTGCAGCCATTGCCTGTGGTCTTGGTGCGAAGGTTTCTGATCAGGTTGATCGCGCGAGCACGACTCTTGCTGCTCTTCGGATTCGACGGTGCGCCTGCGCCATCATCGGCGAATTCGTCGGCAGCGTCGGCGTCGCCTGCCATCTTTGATGCAAGCTCGTCATTGCCAGTGAACGACCGGACCAACTTGATCCATGACCCACGTGTGATGCCGCCAACGGCTGCGCTGTCGAGACTGTCCCATCGGCCTTGTACGCTCTCACGTGTCCACGCACCATCAAACTCGGGGTCAGTTTGACACCAATCATAGAAGGCTTCGAAGTATTCGCCGCCACACTCGCCGCCTGCGGCTTCGTGGACAGCTTCCATGAACGCAAACCAGCCGGACTGTTCATTGCGATCGTCGAGCCCTTCGGGTCCGCCTTTATACGGCGTCGCGGCTAGCGCTGCCTTGAAGATGTTGAGCGGAATGGCTTCACCGCTGCCCTCGGTTCGAACCTTGCGTTCGACTACGATGGTCGGGAAGTTGGCGAGTGTATAGGTACCCTGGTTGAACTCCAGCACTGATGCGGTCGCGCCAGTCTTAGCGTTCACGGTGCCGGGAAGGCGCGCGACGCGATTGATGTTCTTGACCGACTTATCACCGTAAGGCGCGAACGCCTGCCCAAGACCACGAAGCGCGGCTTCGAATGCGCGTGTCGCGGCACCATTGGGTCCATCGAATACATGAGGGGTGCTGAGCTTCCAAAATCCCCACTTGCCACGACCGCTATCGATGATCATCGTGGGCAACGGGACGATTAGGTCCTCTTCAAGAAGAAGGTTCATCTGCGCGCGCTCAGCATAGAGGTCTTCGCCGAAACGAGGATCAAGATCGGCCCATAACCACTCCGACGACAGCATGTCCTCTTTGCGTGTTTGTTTGCAGCCGGGTTTGATATTGGCAGGTGAGAAGTAGAACTTGCAATCGTCGCCCTGCTTCGCAACCCACTTCCGCGCGTCGGCCCAATCCTTGGGATTATATGTGCGGGGCTTGAAACCTCCAGCGGGATGCGCGTGGATGCGGTGACAGATGAACGCCGCTTCAAAGGCGGCTTGAAACTCGTCGGGGTACGGGGGATTGTCTGACATTGTTCTTGCTCGGAGTTCGGGGCCGTATCCCGGGTTCAATAGAGACGCCTTCGACCTTGCCAGTCGGTTCGTATTTCTAGTCAATCGCTTCGTTCGATTTAATCTCGCGTTAACCGGGCAACCGCGTTTTCATCACGGCTTCCTTTGCATGCAACCACCTTGGGGCGGAGTCGAGTAGTCCGAGCGTCATTGCCGGTGACATCAACCCGCGTCGCGATTAACAATTTGTCGAGATCGGTTACGCGTATGACAATGCGACCTCGGCTTTCCGGCTTGGCCCCCGGGAGGCGAGAGAAGGGTACTCGGCCGTCTGCCATCATCTCGCGCAGCAGCGTTTCACCGACGCTGATGCGGCGGCACGCTTCGGGAATGTTAACGGCTAGGATATTTTCGGAAGAAAACTGCTCGGGCATGGTATGGCCCTCCAGAACGGAGTGGCCCATGCCTGACACGTGCTTTGGCTGTTGATCCCGTGCCGAGGGTGCGGCATCGCGGGCAGCGACTACAGCCTTTGATCGCCAACTCCGGTTTCGAAGCCCGGCTAAGAGGCGCTTAAAACAGGGCGCTTTTTCCGGCGGCGAGACAGTAGAACTGACACTAACATACTACCATTCCGGTAGAATTGCAAGGCGGTTGGGCGAGGCTATGTGGTACCCGGCGATGTTCTACAGGTTATAGAAAATTGTGTGAGCGACAATCACGACGTCAATGAAAATGGGCATAACTATCGCTATTGACGCGGCGGCTCCAGCCCATCCACAGCCCGAGCGGCACGCCGGTTGCGACCGCGACGAGAAATCCGAGCGTGACGAGCGTCAGGCTATGCAGCGCATGGGTAAAGAGTTCACCGCCGGCGTAACCCCGCGTCGTGATCTGAACCAGCGAAAACCAGAAATCGGCGGGCGAGGGAAATCGTCCGGCGGAGACCAAGCCGCTCCATGTCGTCAGCGAAAACCACAGCAGCACCAGGACCGCGAGCGTCGCCCATCCAATCGCTGTGCGGCGCCACCCGATCATCCGGCGTTTCCAGGAGCTTGCAATGAAAGCGCTTTCAGTTTCTTGGCGTTAACAGGGATTGTCAATGCACGTTTCCTCGATTTACTTTGGAAGTTCGCCTGCCATGAGGTAAGACTGCTGAAAATTCTTTCAGTCGGATGAAAATGGGTATCAACCGCCGAATAAAACTCCTCGACGTCGCGCGCGACGCGGGCGTCTCGCCGGCGACGGTCTCGCGAGCCATCGCGCAGCCGGAGCTGGTGAATTCCGCAACGCTGGCGCGGGTCAGGTCGAGCGCCGCGCGGCTTGGCTATGTGCCGGGGGGCGCGGCGCGGGCGCTGGCCTCGGGGCGTTCGATGACCATCGGCGCCGTGGTGCCGACGCTCGACAGCCCGATCTTCGCGCGCGCTCTGCAGTCGATGCAGGCAAAACTCTCGCAACATGGCTATCAGCTGTTGGTCGCTTCGCATGATTACAACGCCGCCGCCGAGGCGGAGGCGATTCGCATCCTGCTCGCCCGCGGTGTCGACGGTCTCATGCTGGTGGGGGCGGAACGTCCCGCGGCCAGCTGGCAGCTCTTGGAAGGTGCCGGTGTCCCGGTGGTCCTGACCTGGTGTGGCGACGAGCGCGCCAGTTCGATCACCGTCGACAATGAAAAGGCCGGCCGGCTCGCCGCGCGACATCTTCTCGACCTCGGCCACAAGCGGATCGGCGCGGTCGTCGGAGGCTTGCAATTCAACGACCGTCAAAAAGCGCGGCTTGCCGGCATTCGCGCGGCACTTCGCGACGCTGCGCTGGATTTGCCGGACTGGCTGGTGAGCGAACAACCGCTGACGCTCGCCGGCGGCCGAACCGGCTGCTCGTCGATGCTCGCACTGAATCAGCCGCCGACGGCCCTGATCGGCGGCATCGACATGCTGGCGATTGGCTGCATCGAGGAAGTGCATTCGCGCGGGCTCAAGGTGCCCAAGGCCTTATCGGTCGTCGGCATCGACAATATCGAGATGTCCGCGCATATCTTCCCGCCGCTGACCAGCGTGCATCTGCCGGTGGCGCGGATCGGCGAGGCGGCGGCCGGTTGCCTGCTCGATGAACTGGCGGGCCGAGACGCGAAATCCCTGATCGAATTGCCGATCGAACTGGTATCGCGAAAATCGACGGCGCGGGCCCATCCGGAGTGACAGACCGGCCCCGTTCACGGCCGGGTTTGGCGCGCCGTAATTGAAATTCTCTTCCCAGGGTGTCCCGCAAAACAAAGCAGCCGTCCCCGCCCCAACATTGCAAGTTCCAACTATTGTTTTGCCGGCGTCTGTTGCGACATAAATCGCAGGTGAAACCACGGTTGAACGCGATGCTGACCGAGAAATTCGACGCTTATGGCGAGATATTGCCGGACGCTGCGCGCGGTGAGCGCGAGCCGGGAAGAACCGCGTCCGCGGTTCTCAACCGCGTCGGTCAATATCTGTTCTGGCTGCTGGTCGTGGTCATCGTATCCGCGCGGGTGATCTATTATCCGGCGAGCCCGACGTTTCAGGTCGGCAGCGCCAGCGAACCGGCCCAAATGGTCACGCGTTAACGACGAAAGTCGGAAGACGCGGGCGAGGGGCATGGCGGCTGTGGCGGCCATGCGGAATTGATATTTTCCATTTCTGCGGGTTTGGCGCATAATTCCTTCTCCTTGAAGGATGTCGCGTGCCAGATCGAGTCGATTCCCCTGACAATGCCGGGCTTGCCGGCGGAGCCATCGCCAAGACCGTCCCCTTGCTTTGGGGCGTAGCGCTGTGCGCGATCGTCACCCTGGTTGCGATGACGATCCAGGCGACCGAAGAGCACCTGATCGGGCATCCCTATCTCGAAGCCATCGTGATCGCGATTCTGCTTGGGATCGTGCTGCGGACGCTTTGGGAACCCGGTCGCCGCTGGAGCGCCGGTATCGCCTTCAGCGCCAAACAACTGCTGGAGGTCGCGGTCGCGCTGCTCGGCGCCTCGCTGACATTTTCCGCGATTGCAGCTTCCGGTTTCACGTTGCTCGTTATCATCGTTGCCGTCGTGATCCTGTCGCTCGGGGTCAGTTTCGGCATCGGCCGAGCGCTCGGCCTGCCGATCCGGCTGTCGATCCTGGTCGCCTGCGGCAATTCGATCTGCGGCAACTCGGCGATTGCGGCGGTGGCACCGGTGATCGGCGCCAGCAAGGACGATATCGTCTCCTCGATTTCCTTCACGGCGGTGCTGGGCGTCATCGTCGTTCTCGGCCTGCCGCTGTTGATCCCGCTCTTGCAACTGACAGCGACGCAGTATGGAATCCTCGCCGGAATGACGGTCTACGCGGTTCCGCAGGTGCTGGCGGCGACGGTGCCGGCGGGTCTTGTCAGCACGCAAATCGGCACGCTGGTCAAATTGATCAGGGTGATGATGCTCGGCCCGGTCGTCGCATGCATCGCGGTGTCTGCGCGGGGCCTTCGCGGCGATCGATCCTCAGGCCTTTCAAACACGAACCGCTTCTTCGCCACGGTGCCGTGGTTCATTGTCGCCTTCTTCGCACTCGCCGGGCTCCGCTCGCTATCCCTGATACCGGGGGGCGCCGTGTTCCCGCTGCAGAAGGCGGCAAGCATCCTGACCATCATGTCGATGGCGGCCTTGGGGCTCGGCGTCGACCTGCGCATCATCGGGCGCGTCGGCGGGAAAGTCACGGCCGCGGTGACGTTGTCATTGCTATTTCTTCTGATCGTCAGCCTTTGCCTCGTCCGCTACGTGATTCCGACCTGATGCCTGATGGCCAGCGGAAGACCCGAGCTTTTTGAACGGGAATCGAAAATTGCCGGGTTCAAGCCGCGCGTGTCGGGATATATTGCCGCGACCTCCGGACAACCCATGGCTTCGCGCGGATAGATGATGAGCAAGGATACACCGGCCCAGTTCGGCGCCCTGCTGATGACCGACGGCGGCGCGCAGCGCAGCGGGCCGCCGGCCTTGTTCCGGGGACTGACCGAAGCCGAGAAGGCGCGGGTGTTGGGATCCGGCAAGCGCAAGGTGCTCTACCGTGGCGCGCAACTGTTCCGCCAGGGCAGCCCGCAGGACGGCATCTATCTGATCGAGAGCGGTCGCATCAAGGTGTTCTACATCGCGCCGTCGGGCCGCGAGATCACGCTGGCCTATTGGCATTCCGGCAATTTCGTCGGCGGGCCCGAGGTGTTCAAGCAGGGCCTGCACGTCTGGTCGGGCTCCGCCGCCGTCAACAGCACCGTGCTGCATCTGCCCGGCGACGTGCTGCGCCAGATGGTGCTGACGATCCCGCAGCTTGCGATCGGGATCATCGAAGGCCTGAGTTTCAAGGGCCAATGCTATTCGGCGCTGGCGCAGATGCTCGGCACGCGATCGCCGACCGAGCGGCTCTCGCAGCTGTTGCTGCATCTGATGAATTTGTACGGCGTGGAAGAACGCGACGGCATCCTGATCGCCGCGTCCTTCACCCATGCCGACCTTGCGCATATGACGGGCGTGACGCGCCAATCCGTCACCACCAGCCTCAAGCGATTTGCCGATCTTGGCATCCTGCACGCGCACGGCACCAACCTCGTGATCACCGACGCCGAGATGCTCGCCAAGATCCGCGACGGCAAGCTGGCGAAATTCGTCGCATCGAGCGAGGCCTGAGATCGCGCGCGGCGCTCCGCGGCCGCCCGCCTCGCATATCGCGCGAGACACAACCAGCAAGCGCCGATGCGCGGCCCATCATCTCAAGATCGATGTCGATCGCTGTCATCCTGCCGGTGCGCGCGAATAGCACGATCGCTGCCGCTCTTGTGGACGCTGGCTGCGGTCTGACCAAACATCAGTCATCGCGCCCACCGGTTAGCCAAAATCGGCATGCGTAATGTCCATTAATTGAGCAGCGCGGCTTTCTTCGCAATAGGTTGCGCGCTCGGGCCCTTTGCCGTTTTCGATTCAAGGTGACCGGTCCAGAACTCAGCCATCGAACGATTGGTCGTTCGTCAGGGGCAAACGAGTTCACGGCAAGATGACCGCATCGCTTCCCATCGCGCATCGCTCTGGCGGACCGGTTCCGCACTTCGCCATCGGCATGAACTCGATGGCATATCGCTTGCAGCGCGGAAGGCCACGACTGTCCGCGGCTCAACCCGTTACGCCGCTCCCGTTCGCGGCCAAGGCGCGACGCGTTGGCATCCCACGGCACACCTGCATGGTTTAGTTCGAAAGGATCGTTCTGATGCGAGTCGGCCCCGTCTGCAAATCCCTCGGCTTCGTTGCCCTGCTGCTAGTTGCAACCATCGTGCTCTCGCCCGATCGGGCAGGCGCACAGACCACGCTCGAGATCGGCATCGGCATTCAGAACACCACGACCAACACGGTTACCGGGGGCGCCGTCCTGAAAGAACTCGGCCTGTTCGAAAAGCATTTGCCGACCACCGGCAAGTACAAGGATTTCAAATATTCGCTGTCCTGGCAGAACGCCACCTCGGGGCCGCCGATCACCAACGGCATGATGGCCAACAACATCCAGATCGGGATGATGGGCGACTATCCCTTGATGGTGAACGGCGCCACCGGACAAGCGACCGGCAACGAAACCCAACTGGTCGCGATCATCGCCTACAACGCGGAAGGCAGCGGCAACGGCATCGTCGTCCACAAGGACTCGCCGTATTACGAGCTCGCCGATCTCAAGGGCAAGAACGTCTCGGTGCCGTTCGGCTCCGCCGCGCACGGCATGATGCAGCGCGCGCTGGAACAAAAGGGATTGCCGCCCGACTTCTGGAACCTGGTGTCGCAGTCGCCGGAAATCGGCAGCACCAATCTTCAGGAGAAGCGGATCGATGCGCATGCGGACTTCGTCCCGTTCGCCGAGCTGCTGCCGTTCCGCGGTTTCGCCCGCAAGATCTATGACGGCGCCGAGACCAAGACGCCGACCTTCCACGGCGTGGTGGTGCGCAAGGATTTTGCCGAGAAATATCCCGAGATCGTCGTCGCCTACATCGAAGCATTGATGGAGGCCAACGACTGGATGCGCAAGAACCCCAAGCTCGGCGCCGAGAAGGTCGAGGAGTGGACCAAGATCAACAAGGAGGTCGTCTACATCTTTCTCGGCCCCGGCGGGATCCACACGCTCGACCCGACCATCAAGCCGGCCTGGGTCGATGCGATCAAGGCGAACTACGCGGTGCTGAAGAAGCTGAACATGATCAAGGACCTTAATATCGGCGCCTGGGTCAACGACAGCTATGTGCGGCAGGCCTACAAGGATCTGGGCCTCGACTACGACAAGCAGCTCGCGACCATGACCGGCTATCAGGTCGCGGGCAACGATCCCGTCTGCAACGCGCCGGTCAGCAATCCCCGCGAAGCCGGCGAGGTCTGGATCCAGGGCGGCGACATCGTGCCGTTCAGCTCTCCGGCCTGCACGCTGATGGGTGTCAAGAAATTCACGAGCCAGGAACGCAAGCTCAACGCGGTTTACCTGGTCGATCATGAACTCGGCATCAAGGTGTTCGCCGACGCCGCCTTCTACTCGGTCGGCGGCGACGATCCGAAGAAGCCGGAAGTGGTGCCGTTCATGCTCAAGCATGACGCGGAAGCCTATGCCAGCAAGCACAACGGCAAACTTGCGACCTACGCCGAGGCGCTCAGCGCGGTCGACGCCAGCCACTAGTCATCAGCCTTGAAAGAGAACAGCCATGTTCAACAGAGAGCGAATGCAGAAAGCAAGGATCTCGCTAGTGGACCCGCAGGCCGAATATCAGGCGACCGTGACAACCGTTGAGACGGAAAGCGTCAAGGCGCCGGCAGTCCAGGCTACGGTTATTCCGCAGCCCGCGCCCGAGGTTGAAATCGGCGCGTTGAAGATGAAGCCGCTGCTCGAGCGCATCACCCGCGACCAGGTGATCACGGCGCTGCTCGCCTGCCTCTCGATCGGCGCGCTGTTCCTGTTCTGGTATCTCGGAACCAAATACCGGCTCGAATTCTACATCCGCTTCAAGAATGTGCCGACGCCCTATGAAGTTTTCAGGCAGGCGGTCGAAGTCGGCGCCTCCAACAAGTTTCTGGTCAATGTGGTCTACAGCGTGCGGCGCATCCTGCTCGGCTTCGCCATCGCGATAGCGGTCGGCGTGCCGCTCGGGCTCGTGATCGGCAAATACCGCCGGGTCAGCGACCTCTTCATGCCGGCGGTCGAGATCCTGCGCCCGATTCCGGCGATCGCCTGGGTGCCGATGTCGATTATGCTGTGGCCGAACAACGAATCAGCGATCGTTTTCATCACCTTCATCGGCGCGTTCTTTCCGATCCTGTTGAACACCGTGCACGGCGTGCATTCGATGGACGGCGTGCTGATCCGCGCCGGGCGCTGCCTCGGCGCCGGCGAAGTCCGGCTGTTCTGGAACGTGATTCTGCCCGGCTCGCTGCCGCATATCTTCACCGGCCTTGCCGTCGGCATGGGCGTGGCCTGGGTCTCGCTGATCGCAGCCGAGATGATTTCGGGCCAGTTCGGTGTCGGCTACTTCACCTGGGAAGCTTATTCGCTGGTGAACTATCCCGCGATCGTGCTCGGCATGATCACCATCGGCGTCCTGGGCCTGGTCTGCAGTGGAATCATCCGCCTCTGCGGCATCCTCATGATGCCCTGGCTCGCTTACGCACCCGGGAGCAAGAAATGAACACCCAGCAAATCAGTGCGGTCGACAAAGGTCTGATCGACGTCCGCGACATGGGCGTTGTGTTCGGCGCCAACGACAATGAGGTGGTCGCGGTTCAGGACGTCAGCCTCAATGTGCAGCCCGGCGAATTCGTCTCCCTGATCGGTCCCTCCGGCTGCGGCAAGTCGACCATCCTCTCCATCGTGGCCGGCTTCATGGCGCCGACCACCGGCGAGGCGCGCCTCGACGACAAGCCGATCACCAAGCCCGGCTCCGATCGGGGCGTGGTGTTCCAGCAATATTCGCTGTTTCCCTGGCTCACGGTGCGCAAGAACGTCGAGTTCGGGCTGAAGATGGCCGGCGTCGACGCGGGAAAACGCGACGTCACCGCGCGCTCGCTGCTCGATCTCGCAGGGCTACTGTCCTTCGCCGATCATTACCCGGACCAGCTGTCCGGCGGCATGAAGCAGCGCATCGGCATCATCCGGGCGCTGGCGACCAGCCCGCAGGTGTTGCTGATGGACGAGCCGTTCGGCGCGCTCGATACCCAGACCCGCGTCGTGATGCAGGAAATCCTCACCAATATCTGGCAGCAGTTCCGCATCTCGGTGCTGTTCATCACCCACGACATCGAAGAGTCGATTTTCCTCTCCGACCGCATCTATGTGATGACGGCGCGGCCCGGACGCATCAAGGCGGAAATCAAGGTGCCGCTGCCGCGCCCGCGCACCGCCGAGATGACGACGACGCCGGAATTCATGGCCCTGGTGCAGAAGCTCAAGGGATTGATCCGCGAGGAATCGCTTGCCGCCATGGAGCCCGAACTGAAGAGCCGCGGCCTTGCCGGCTTCGGCATGAACGTCGGACCGAAGGGGGTGGGCGAGATCTTCTGACATCCCAACGTTTCAAGACGCCGCAGGCGCATTCGCCGCGGCGGACATCTACCAAGGGGCGCGACATCGCGCCACGAACTCGGAGCTACAAATGACCAAGAAACCAAACATTCTTTTTTTCCACGTGGACAACCTCGGCATGGGAGAACTGGGTTGCTACGGCGGCGGCATCCTGCGCGGCGCCGATACCAAACGCATGGACACATTCGCCAAGCAAGGCGCCAAGCTCACCCATTATGTGGTCGAGCCGCAATGCACGCCGACCCGTTCGGCGCTGATGACCGGGCGCTTCCCGATCCGCTCGGGCAACCACACCATCGCGCTTGGCGGCAATGGCGGCGGCATCGTGCGCTGGGAGCGCACTATCGCGGAAATCCTGTCGGAGGCCGGCTACGCCACCTCGATCTACGGCAAATGGCACATCGGCGCCGAAGACGGCCGCTTCCCGACCGACCACGGTTTTGACGAGTGGTACGGACCGCTGCGCACCTACGACGAATGCATGTGGCTGGAAGACCCGCATTACGTGCCTGAGCGCGACGGCTTCTCGCACATGCATGAGGGCGTCAAGGGCAAGGGCGCCTGGCCGCTGCTCGACGAGCAGCTCACCATGGAGACCAAGAAGACCTGCGACCTCGAATACCAGAAGCGCGCGCTGAAATTCATGGAGAAGTCGGTCGCCGCCGACAAGCCGTTCTACTGCTACTTCAATCACTCGCTGATGCATTTCCCGATGAGCCCGCGCGACGAATTCGTCGGCAAGAGCGACAACGGCGAGTGGGGCGATTGCCTGTTGATGCTGGACCATGATTTCGGCGTACTGGTCGACAAGCTCGACGAGCTCGGCGTCGCCGACAATACCATTGTCGTCATGTGCGGCGACAACGGCGCAGAGGATCATCTGGCCGGCCGCGGCACCGGCGGTTTCTTCGACGGCTCGTATTTCTCCTCGGCCGAAGGCGGCATCCGCACGCCGTTCCTGATCCGCTGGCCCGGCCACATCACGCCCGGCACCGAAAGCAACGAGATGGTGCATGTCACCGACATGTTCACCACGCTGTTGAAATTCACCGGCTGCGAGCCGCCGAAAGACCGGCTGATCGACGGCGTCGACCAGGGTCCGTTCTTTCTCGGCGAGCAGCCAACCTCCAATCGCGAATCCTGCATCGTCTGGTTGAAGGACGAATTGCACGCGGTGAAATGGAAGGATTTCAAGATCAACTTCAAGCGGCAGCAGCATTTTCACGATCCGGAACTGCCGCTCGGCTTCGCCCGCATCACGCATCTGAAGGAAGACCCTAAGGAGCGCGAGGCGGTCAATCAGCGCTATGTCCGCTGGTGGGTGATGCAGCACGCGCAACGCATCATCCGGGATTTCGATAATTCTGCCAAGAAGGAGGAACTGATCCCGCCGGGCGCGCCGCTCGACTTCGTGCCGAAGAAGTTCGCGGAAGCCTGAGCTTCATGGACCTGCTGGCCGCAAACAGGACCGTCGCGTATTCCAGCGTAATCGACCGGGGATCCATGATCTGGATCCCCGGCGGCGATTTCGTGATGGGGTCGAACAAATTCTATCGCGAGGAGCGGCCGGCGCGTGCCGCCGGCGTCGATGGCTTCTGGATCGATCCGCACCCGGTGACCAACGCCGAGTTTTTCGAATTCATAGCGGCGACGGGATATCAGACCTTGTCCGAACGCGAGCCTGATCCCGCCGTCTATCCCGACGCCGATCCGGAGTTTCTGGTGCCGGGCTCGCTGGTTTTCACCAAGCCGGCCGGCCCCGTGGACTTGCGCGATTATCGCGCCTGGTGGGCCTACATTCCCGGCGCCAACTGGCGACATCCCGAAGGTCCCGCGAGCGGCATCGACGATCGCATGGACCATCCCGTCGTTCACGTTGCGTTCGAGGATGCCGCGGCCTATGCCGCCTGGGCCGATAAGGAGTTGCCAACCGAAGCCGAATGGGAATTCGCCGCGCGCGGCGGCCTTCACGACGCGACCTACGCCTGGGGCGAGGAATTTGCACCGGGCGGGCAGGCGATGGCGAACACCTGGCAGGGCCGCTTCCCGTTCGAGAATCTCGCCGAGGACGGTTTTGAAGGCACCTCGCCGGTCGGCGCGTTTCCCGCCAACGGTTTTGGGCTTTACGACATGATCGGCAACGTCTGGGAGTGGACCGCGAGCGCCTACGCGTTGCCGCAAGCGGCAAGCGAAAAACCATCCTGCTGCCAGGCCAGGGAAAACAACAACCGTACGGCCAACCGCGTCGTGAAAGGCGGCTCGCATCTCTGCGCGCCCAATTATTGCCTGCGCTACCGGCCTGCGGCGCGGCAGAGCCAGACGCAGGATACCTCGACCACGCATATCGGGTTCCGGTGCGTCATGCGCTAGCCCGAAGATTCCTCTCGCCGCGGCGCTTCACGTCTCCGCATCAAGTCTCGATCCTCCCTATTTCGGAAATAGCTTCATGTCGATCACGACCGTCCCCGCGCTGCAAAATTTCGACGACACCCCGTCCGTCACTTCCGTGCTGCGCTCGCCGAATGTCCTGATCCGCGAGACACTGGCGGGCCTGGTCACGGCGCTGGCGCTGATTCCGGAGGTGATCTCGTTCTCCTTTATCTCCGGCGTCGATCCCAAGGTCGCGCTGGTTGCGTCAGTCGTATTGGGTCTCGTGATGTCGGCGCTTGGCGGTCGGCCCGCAATGGTCACGGCGGCGGCCGGCTCGATTGCGCTCGTGATCGGTCCGATGGTCAAGTTGCACGGGGTCGGCTACATCCTGCCGACGATTGCGATCGCGGGCATCATCCAGATCATCTTCGGCATGGCTGGGCTGGCGCGGCTGATGCGCTTCGTGCCGCGCTCGGTGATGATCGGATTTGTCAATGCGCTGGGCATCCTGATCTTCGCAGCCCAGGTGCCTCACATCCTTAACGTGCCCTGGCTGGTCTATCCGCTGTTCGCACTTTCGCTCGCCATCATCCTGATCATGCCGCGCTTTACGGTCGCGGTGCCGGCGCCGCTGATCGCGATCATCGTCGTCACCGCGATCGTCATGATTGAAAATCTGAGCGTCCCGAATGTCGGCGGCGAGGGCGCCATGGCGCCGGGATTGCCCGGCATCACGCAGCTCTCGGTCCCGCTCGATCTCGAAACCCTGCGGATCATCTGGCCGACCGCGCTCAGCGTCGCCTTCGTTGGCCTCCTGGAAACGCTGCTGACCGCAAAACTGGTCGATGAGCTGACCGATACGCGCTCGCACAAGGGCCGCGAGTCCTGGGCGCTCGGCATAGCCAACATCGCCGCCGCCTTCTATGGCGGCATCGCCGGCTGCGCCATGATCGGCCAGACCGTGGTCAATGTCAGGATCGGCCGGGCGCGGACCCGGGTGTCGACCGCGGTCGCGGCGCTGGTGCTGCTGTTGCTGGTGACGGGTCTCAGCCATTTGATGGCGCAGATCCCGATGGTCGCGCTCGCCGCCGTCATGATGATCGTCGCGCTGAAGACCATCAACTGGCACAGTGTGCAGCCGGCAACCCTGAAGCGGATGCCTGTTCCGGAAACGCTGGTCATGCTCGTCACCGTCGCGGTCACGGTTGCGACCGGAAACCTCGCGCTCGGAGTCGCCGCCGGCGTACTGCTTGCCATGGTGTTGTTCGCGCGCCGGGTGGCGCATGTGATCCGCGCCGAGCGCACGCTCAGCCCTGACGGGCTTTCGGTTCGCTATGATGTGCACGGACCGCTGTTCTTCGGCAGCAGCAACGACCTCGTCGAGCGCTTTTGCTACGGCGCCGATCCCAAGGCGGTCGCGATCGATCTCACTTTTTCCCAGATCTGGGACGCCTCCAGCGTCGCGGCGCTGGACTCGATCCACACCAAATATCGCGCGCTTGGCGCCACGGTTTCGTTTACCGGGCTCGACCCGCGCAGTTCCGCGTTCCACGAGCGGTTGACGGGACAGCTTTGAACATGATCGGCGGAGCTTTCATCATGGCTTTCGTGCAATTCCTGCGCCGCATCCTGGCCGTGACGCGCTTGAGCAACAACCGCTATCGCCCCGAACGTCACTACATGCGCGGGCCGGGTCCGAAATCACGCGCGCGATCCGCGCGGAACGGCGAAGGGATGGAAGCCGCGCAACGGCTGGAGGGCGGCTAGCGCGCCCTAACTAGCGCGGCTCAACTATCGAGGCTTGGGCTGCATCAGCTCGATGCGGTTGCCGAAGGGATCGTTGACGAAGATCCGGTCGTAGCCGTCGAGCGGCGCGTCATGGGCGACCGGATAGCCCGACGCCTTCAGCTTGAATTCCAGCCCCGCCAGGTCGTCGACGATGAAGGCCGGGTGCGCCTTGCGCGCGGGCACAAAGTCCTTTTCGACCCCGAGGTGGATCTTCAACTCGCCGTCCTCGAACCAGCAGCCGCCTCTTGCCGCGAGGGCTTCGGGCTTGCTGGCCTCCGGGATGCCCAGAATGCCCTGGTAGAATTGCCTGGCGTCGCTTTCCCGCCCTGCCGGCATGGCGAGCAGCACATGGTCCAATCGGCGAACCCGCATCGTCGGTGCTCCCCAGCATTTCGGGGGCCATTGAACCACAGGGCATCCCTGCCCGGAAGGGCACTTGCGAGGCCCTGTTATCAACACCATCTGACAGGCCCAAAGGAAATTCGATGCTGGATTTTACCCAAGATACGTTCGACGAGGCCCCGTCCTCGCAAGCCGACACCCAAGCCGCTCCCGACGACGAAGCCCTGCTCGACGCCTATTCCAACGCCGTGATCGGCGTCACCGAACGCGTCGGACCCGCCGTGGTCCGCGTTGAAACGAGCCCCGTGGCCGGCAAAGGGCGCGAGCGCGGCGGGGTCGGCTCGGGCATCGTCATCGCCCCCGATGGTCTGGTGCTGACCAACAGCCATGTGGTCGGATCGGCCAAGCAGATCAGGCTGCGCGACGTCGAGGGCGTCGTCACCGACGCGCGCGTGCTCGGCGTCGATCCCGACACCGATCTGGCGCTATTGCGCGCCGACGGCGTGCGCGATTTGCGCTACGCCTCGCTCGGCAACTCCAAAACCCTGCGGCGCGGCCAGCTCGTAGTCGCGATCGGCAACCCGCTCGGCTTCGAATCGACCGTCACCGCGGGCGTGGTGTCGGCGCTCGGCCGCTCGATCCGCTCGGTCAGCGGCCGCACCATCGAGGACGTGATCCAGACCGATGCCGCGCTCAACCCCGGCAATTCCGGCGGCCCGCTGGTGTCCTCGCGGGCCGAGGTGGTCGGGATCAACACCGCGATCATCGCCGGCGCGCAGGGCATCTGTTTCGCGGTCGCCAGCAACACCGCGCAGTTCGTGTTGTCCGAAATCATCCGCCACGGCTATGTCCGCCGCGCCTATATCGGGGTGTCCGGCCAGACCGCGCCGATCCCGCGACGGCATGCGGTGCTGGCCGGCGTCGACAACAAGATGGGCGCGCTGCTGGCGCAGATCGAGCCGGACGGGCCGGCGGCGAAGGCCGGCTTGTTGCCCGGCGACGTCGTCATCAGGCTCGACGGCGTCGAGGTCAACGGCGTCGACGACCTGATCCGCATCCTCGACCGCGACCGGATCGATCGCAGGCTCGAGATCGACGTGCTGCGGATGGGCCGCCTGCGCGCCATCGACATCGATCCGATCGAGCGCAAGCCGGCGGCGCGCACGGGCCAGGTTCCCTAAAGCGCCGCGGCTTCTTCGCGCCCGTTTACCATCTACTTTAGTTGCGGTTGCGACATCGTGAGCGCTTGTGTCATGCGGTTTTGCTTGCCGGGGCTGCATGCCCGGTTACAATGGCCGGAAAGCTGGATAAGCGGCCTAAATCCAATGAATAAGAGGAGTGAAACAATATGACAAAAGCTTCCCGATCGCCTGTTTTTTGGTCATTGCAAGGGCTGCTCGGCGCGACCGCGCTCGGCCTGCTTGCCACCTCCGGCCCGGCGCTGGCCGCGGACCCCATCAAGATCGGCGTGATCGCGGAAGCGCAGGCGATCGCCGGCGCGTCGATCCCGCAGGCGGCCCAGATGGCGGCCGACGAGATCAACGCCAAGGGCGGCGTTGACGGCCGCAAGGTCGAGATCATCACCTATGACAACCACTCTTCCTCGGCGGATTCGGTTCGCGCCTTCCAGCGCGCGGTCAACGAGGACAAGGTCAACATCGTTATCGCCAGCTACATCAGCGAAGTGGTGCTGGCGCTGGAGCCCTGGGCCTCTCGGCTGAAGACGCCTTTCATCACGCCCGGCGCGGCCTCCAACGAGATCAGCAAGAGCGTCCACAACGATTATGAGAAGAACAAGTACACTTTCCACGGCTACCTGACCTCGGCGGCGCTAGCGCTGTCGGTCTGCGACGCTGCCAAGGATCTGCTGGTCGACCAGAAGCACATGAAGACCGCCGTCATCATGAGCGAGGATGCCGCCTGGACCACGCCGCTCGACGTCGGCTATGAGGAGTGCCTGCCCAAGATCGGGCTCAAGGTGCTCGACCACATCCGCTTCTCGCCCGACACCACCGACTTCACCCCGATCTTCAACAAGATCGAAGGCGCCAAGCCCGACGTCATCATCACCGGCATTTCCCATGTCGGCGTGCAGCCGACGGTGCAGTGGAAGAACCAGCAGGTGCCGATCCCGATGCTCGGCATCTCCTCGCAGGCCACCAACTCCACCTTCGGCGCCGACACCAATGGCGCCGCCGAGGGCGTGCTCTATCAGGGCGTCTCGGGCCCCGACGTCCCGGTTACCGAAAAGAGCCTGCCGTTCACGCAAGGCTTCAAGGCGAAGTACGGCAACTTCCCGTCCTATGCCGGCTATACCGCCTATGACGAAGTCTATTACATCGCCGACGCCGTGAAGCGCGGCGGATCGACCGATGCCGACAAGCTGGTGACGGCGTTGGAGGCAACCGACTGGGTCGGCACCATCGGCCGCATCCAGTTCTACGGCAAGGACGACCAGTTCACCCATTCGATCAAGTACGGCAAGGGCCTGATCACCGGCCTGATGCTGCAGTGGCAGGATGGCAAGCAGGTCGCCGTCTGGCCGCCGGAAGTCGCCAAGGGCACGTTGAAGTTCCCGAGCTTCATCAAGCTCACCTCGAACTGATCCTCTCGCCTTCATGCTCCCGGGTTCGCCCGGGAGCATTTTCGTTATCTTGTCTTCTTTAAGGAGTGAGGCAGCGGTGCTGCCGCGGCCATCATAAATGCTTGCCTTCCAGATTTTGATCGACGGCTTTGCCATCAGCGCGCTCTATGCCCTCGGCGCCACCGGCTTCACCCTGATCTTCGGCGTATCCGGCGTGCTTAACCTCTCGCACGGCGCCATCATGGTGCTGGCGGCCGTCGCCGCATGGGCTGCCGCCAGCATGCTGCACATGAACACGTATGCCGGTGCGCTGGTCGGCGTCGCGGTAGCGCTGGTCGCGGCGTTTGCCACTTATTACGCGGTGGTGCAGCCGATCCAGAAATCCCGGCGGATTCCCAACGAGGAGAGAGAGATCTTCGTTCTCACCGGCACGCTCCTTTGGGGGATCATGATCCAGGAGTTGATCGCCTATTTCTTCACCAATAACGCCAAGACCGTGCTGCCGATCGTCGAGGGCGTGGTCGATGTCTTCGGCGTGCGCACGCCGAAGAACGAGATCTTCACCGCGGTGGTGTGCTGCCTCGTGATCGGCCTGCTCTGGCTCATGGTCAACCGCACCCGCACCGGCAAGGCGGTGCTGGCGGCGTCGATGAATCCGCGCGGCGTCACGCTGCTCGGGCTCGAACTCACCAGCATCTATGTCGTGGTCTGGGGCATCTACGGCGTCCTCGCCGGCATCGCCGGCGTCCTGCTCGGCATGTTCTTAGGGGTCTCCTCCTATAGCGTCGGGCCCTTGACCGCGAGCGCGTTCTCGATCGTGGTGCTGGGCGGGCTCGGCAGCGTGTCCGGCTCGCTGATCGCGGCCTTCGTGGTCGGCTACCTCGAAACCCTCACCGCCTATCTGGTCTCGCCGGCCTACCGCACCATTCCGGCGCTGCTGCTGCTGGTCGCCGTCATGTATGTCCGGCCGCAAGGCCTGCTCGGGAGGCGATGAGCATGGCCGATTTCTTCAAATCGCGGCTGTTCCTGATCTCGCTTGCCATCGTCGTCATCGCCGCGACGCTGCCGCTCTATGTCTCCGGCTATATCCTGGGTCTGCTCACGGTCGCCTATTATTTCGGCGTGTTCGCGATGTCGTGGGACTTGCTGTTCGGCTTCGCGGGCGAAGTGAATTTCGGCCCGACCTTCCTGATCGGCGTCGGCGCCTATACCGCTGGCATTCTCAACAATGAATATGGCTGGTCGGTTTATCTGTGCATCTTTCTCGGCGCGATGGCCTCAGTGGTGGCCGGCTTCGTGTTGGCGCTGCCGGCGCTTCGGGTGCGCGGTCCTTATTTCGGGCTGACCACGCTGGTCGCCGTCCTGATGCTGCAGAATTTCGTCGTGGTGTTTGCAAGCCTCACCGGCGGCGAGATCGGCCTCACCATTCCCGACGTCATCACCATCGACGCCGGCGCCAATTACTGGATCGCGCTCGGCTTCATGACCATCAGCGCCATCATCCTGTACGGGCTGTCCCAGTCGCCAGTTGGCCTGGTGCTGCAGGCCAGCGGCCAGGACCCGGTGCAGGCCGGCGCGCTCGGCTTCAACATCGTCAAGCACAAGCTCGCGGCCTTCGTGGTCAGCGCGTTTTTCTCGGGGCTATCCGGCGCTCTATTGGTGTTCTACTTCGGCACCGCGTCGGTTGGAACGGTGGTCGATATCGCGGTCGGCGTGCAGGTGATCGTCGCCGCCGTGCTCGGCGGACGACGCACGGTGCTGGGCGCCGCGCTCGGGGCGATCTTCCTGATCGTCGCCGGCGAGTTCCTGCGGCCGACCGGGGAACTGGCGACCTTCATCGTCTCGACCGTAGCCCTGCTTGTGATCCTGTTCTTCCCCAACGGCTTCCTCGGCGCCGCGCTGTCGCATGGGGCTCGGCAATAATGGATGCCACCAACAACCCTGCCGTGCTCGAAGTCCGCGGCCTGACCAAGCGCTTCGGCGGCCTGACCGCGGTGAAGAACCTCAACCTCGATCTGCGCGCCGGCGAGATTTTTGGGCTGATCGGCCCCAATGGCTCCGGCAAATCGACCGCGATGAAGGCGATCATGGGTATCGAGCGCCCCAACGCGGGCGAGGTCATTTTCCTGGGCGAAAACGTTGCCGGCCTGCCCGCGCACAAGATCGCGCGCAAGGGATTTGGCATGGTGTTCCAGCATTCGCGGCCGCTGAACCGGCAGACCGTGCTGGAGAACATCATGGTCGCGCTGCTGCCCGACAGCCTGTTCATGCTGTTTGCCGACAAGGCGCTGACCGAACGCGCCAAATGGATCGCCGAGCGTGTCGGCCTCGGCGCGGTGATGGACCGCCGGCCGCCGACGCTGCCGTTTGCGGATTTGCGCCGGCTCGAGCTTGCGAAAGCCATCGCGCGCGACCCGAAGGTGGTGCTGGTCGACGAGCCCTTCGCCGGGCTGACGCTCGCCGAAGTCGGCACCTTCTCCGAACTGATCCGCAGTTTTCGCGACGAGGGCCGCGCGGTGCTGCTGGTGGACCACAACGTCAAGAGCGTCGCGGCGCTAGTCGACCGCGTGCTCGCGATGTATCTCGGCGAGGAAATCGTCACCGGCCGTGCCGACGAGGTGATGAAGAACGAGACCGTGCGCCGGGTCTATCTCGGCGGCGCGATCGAGACCTCGGCCCGGCCCGAGACCAGTTTCAAGGACAAGGTGCCACTGTTGCAGGTCGAGAATGTCAGCGTGTTCTACGGCAAGGCGCAGGCGCTGGACAACGTCTCGATCCATGTCCACCAGGGCGAGTTCGTCTCGGTCGTCGGCCTCAACGGCGCCGGCAAGACCACGCTGTTCAACACCATCTCGGGCTTCCTGCCCTATGCCGGCGAAATCGTCCGCGATGGCGAAAAGCTGCGCGGCACCTCGCCGGCGCGGATCGCGCGCAGCGGCATCGTGCAGTGCCCGGAATCGCGCGAGCTGTTCGGCGAAATGAGCGTGCGCGAAAATCTCGATCTCGGCGGCCATCATCTCAGCGAGGACGACAAGGCCAAGCAACTGGCCTGGCTGTTCGAGCTGTTTCCGATCCTGAAGGATCGCCAGAACCAGATGGCGCAGACATTGTCCGGCGGCGAGCAGCAGATGCTGGCGATCGGCCGCGCGCTGATGATGCAGCCGAAAATCCTGATCCTCGACGAACCGACGCTGGGGCTCGCCCCGGTCATTCTCGAACAGCTGTCGAAGGCGCTGGAGAAATTGCGGCAGACCACGCCGATCACGGTATTGCTCGGCGAGCAGAACGTCACCTTCGCGCTGCCGCACGCCGACCGCGTCTATGTGCTGGAACACGCCCGCATCGTCTGGGAAGGCGACCCCGGCCGTTTTGCCGCGGAAGCCGGCGCGGGCTATCTCTGAAGCTACGGCTTGCCCGCTCTGTACGCATCGAGAACCCTAGCGCACACCGGCCCCGCTCGCGTGCACCATGCGGCCTCCGCCGCTGCCGCGCCCGGCCGAAACGCCGCGACGATGGCCGGTGCCGGATCGGTGTCGATCACGACGCCGTTGTCGCGCATCCGCCGATAGTTCTCCTGCAGCCTGGTCGACAGCGCAAACCACAATTCGACCTCGGTCTTGCGGCCGGCTTCATCGACCGCGTTGCGCAATTCGGAACTCAGGCCATCGTAAGCCGCCTGATTGACGCTCGCGATCGAAATCGGCAGCGAATAGGAAATCTCGCTGAAATAGGGCAGCCGCTCCCAAAGGCTGTGGCCGATGCCGCCGTCGCCCGACGACAGCACCGCATTGATGCTGCCATCGACGAGCCGCGGCATGGTGTCGGCAAAACTGATGGCGGCGGCCCTGGCGCCGACGCCGGCGAACACTTCGCTCGACATCTTGTCGTAGGTGCGGATCGAAAGGCCTGACACGTCGGATGGCAATTTCAGCGGCGTCTTCGACCAGATGCCGGATGGCGGCCACGGCGCCAGATAGAGCAGCCGCACGCCCTTTTTCTGCAAGGCCGCGGCAAGGAACGGTCGCGCGATGTCGGCGAGCCGCCTGGCATCCGCGCTCGACCTTACCAGGAACGGCAGCGTCGGCAGCGCGAAGATCGCGTCCTCAGCTTCCAGCGCGCCGGCGAGTGCATCGCCGGCCTGCACCCGGCCGTCCGCGATCGCTGTGAGCATCCCGGCCGACCTGATGCCGGCGGCGGCATCGAAGCTCGGCCTGATCCGCAACTTCCCCGCGCTCAGTTCGGCGACGTGTCGGGTGAAGGTTGCGATGCCGAGTCCCGGCATGGCGTTCTCGGGATATTCGGTCGGCATATCCCAGACCGTCTGTGTGCGGCCTGCCGCCGGAACCAGCAGCAGCGCGCCGGCCAGCAGATACGCCATACTGAAAAGTCGCAATTTTCCTCCGATCCGGCACGCCAGCGTAGCTTGCCTGATGGCAGCCTGTCGAACGGATTGCCGATGACGGCGGTCCCTTGAGATAAATTGGCCAGTCTTCTACGGTGCGGTCGAAGAAAAACGGCGCGCGCAAGTTGCCGATATCGGAGGATGCCATGTCCGGTTACAAATCTGCCTGTCGGTCGCGCCGCGAGACGTGGCGGAGGGGAATCAAGCCGGTCTGATCGCACAACAACAATCATTCCCGGGGGAACGCCGATGGCCAGACGACTGATCGATATCTCGGTGCCGCTGCAGAACGACGTTCCGGCCGATCCGCCGAGCGGGCATCCGACCATCCAGTACATCGATCATCAGCAGGGCCTGCCGCGCATGCTGCAGTTCTTTCCGGGATTGAAAGCGGAGGATCTGCCGGACGGGCAGGGCTGGGCGGTCGAGCAGGTGCAACTCTCCACCCACAACGGCACCCATCTCGATGCGCCCTGGCACTTTCATCCGACCATGAACAGGGGCGAGCGTTCCCTGACCATCGACGAGGTGCCGCTGGAATGGTGCCTGCAGCCGGGCGTGAAGCTCGACTTCCGGCATCTGCCGGACGGCTATGTCGCAACCGCAAAAGATGTCGAGAACGAACTCAAACGCATCGGCCACACCCTGTCGCCGCTGGAAATCGTCGTCGTCAACACCTCGGCCGGCGCCAAATACGGCCGGCAGGACTATGTCACCTCCGGCTGCGGCATGGGTTACGAGGCGACCATGTATCTGCTCGAGCGCGGCGTGCGGCTGACCGGCATCGACGGCTGGAGCTGGGATGCGCCATTCGTCCATACCGCGAAGAAATACGCCGAGACCCATGATGCCAGCCTGATCTGGGAAGGCCACAAGGCCGGCCGTCACATCGGCTATTGCCACATCGAAAAGCTGCACAACCTCGAACAATTGCCGTCGACCGGCTTCACCGTGTCGTGCTTTCCGGTCAAGATCGAACGCGCGTCCGCCGGCTGGACCCGGGCGGTCGCGATCATCGACGCGTGAGACTTACCAGCTAACCGAATAATAAAGTTCCGAAGGAACTGACAGGGAGGATGCCATGAGAAACCAGCGCCATTGGCCGGTTCGCGGCTGCGCATGCTGCGACGGCAACACGCTTTCGCTGACGGGCACGGCGCTGAGCCGGCGCCATTTCATGGCGGGCGCAGGCGCGCTGGCCGCCGCAGGCCTTGCCAGGCCCGGGAGCGCCGCGGCGCAGGCGACGTTGACGGACAAACCCCATCGCATCGACGTCCATCATCATTTGTCGCCGCCGACCTATATTGTCGCATCGAATGCGGGCAATTTCGGCGATGCCCTGATGAAGAACTGGACGCCGGAAAAATCGCTGGCCGATATGGACAGAGCAGGCGTCGAGGTCGCGATCCTCTCGGTCACCACGCCCGCGCTCAGCTTCACATCAGGCGAAGCCGCCCGCAAGCTCGCGCGCGAATGCAACGACTACGCGGCCAAACTGAGGGCCGACCACCCCGGCCGGTTCGGAAGTTTTGCAATGATACCGCTGACGGATACCGACGGCAGCCTGCAGGAGATCGCCTATGCGCTCGACACGCTGAAGGCCGACGGCATCGGCCTGATGACGAGCTATGGCGACAAATGGCTCGGCGATCCCTCGTTCTTGCCGGTGATGGAAGAACTCAACCGGCGCAAGGCGCTGGTCTATACCCATCCGACCGCGCCCGATTGCTGCGTCAATCTGATGAAGACGGCGCAGCCGGTGATGATCGAATTCGGCACCGACACCACCCGCACCATCGCCGACATCGTGTTCAGCGGCAACGCGCAAAAATTCCGCGACATCCGCTGGATCTTCTCGCATGCCGGCGGCACCATGCCGTTCCTGATCGAGCGCTTCGTCCGCAATCCGCTACTGGTCCCGAACGCCAAGGCCACCGTGCCGGAGGGCACGCTGGCCGAGCTGAAGCGTTTCTACTACGACACCGCGCAGACCTCGAACAAGGCGGCGATGTCGGCGCTGACGGCGATCATTCCGCTGTCGCAGATCTTGTTCGGCACCGATTTCCCGTACCGGACCAGCATCGATCACGTCAAGGGATTGCGGGAGTGCGGCGTCTTCACCGACGCGCAGCTGGCGGACATCGAACGCGGCACCGCGCTGAAGCTGCTGCCGCGGCTGGCGAGCTGAAGCGTGATTAGATCGGTCCACTCTGAGGCTTCCGTGGCCGGACAACAAAATATCGAAAACAACCCCATGCAAAGTAGCCGATGACTGCCGGCAGGATGCCCGACGCATCCAGATACCATTTGACACGCCGGGCAAATCAATGGCACGACGCCATCATCCGCAAGCCGCGCGTGACCGGTGGGACCCTAGCCAGATCCATCGAAGCCGGCGCAATCCAACCTCACGCGCAAGCGCAAACTTCTGGAGATGCAGAAGGCGCCGTCGATCCGCTTCACTTACGCCGCGACAGGCTTGAAGGTGATTTGGCCGCGTCGGGCTTTCCTTGCGCGCTTGTCGCGCGGCCGGGCGACAATCTCGATGTCGCGGTCGAACGCGGTGAGAAAGGTCATCAGGCGGTCAACCCTGTATTCGCGGAAGTGGCCCTTAAACAGCCGCGATACTTCGGGCTGCGAGATGCCCATCAGCATCCCGGCCTTTTGTTGCGTGAGCTTGCGTTCGCTGGTGAGGCGATACAGTTCGGCGACAATCTGGGCCTTGAGGAAATGATTGTCAGCGTCGGGTAGCCCGAGGTCGGCGAAAATGTTGCCGGAGCCCCTTTCGTGGGCTGGCAGCTTCTTGCTGGTCGTCATCGTCGGTCTCCCGCGAAAAACTCGACGCGCGCCTATTCCGCCGCCGCTTCCGCCGGTTTCGCCGGCTCCAGCGCCGCGGCGATCGCATCGTCGACGCGCTCGAGCCAGACAAACTGCAGCTTGTCGCGTGCGCCCTGGGGAATGTCGTCGAAGTCGCGCCGGTTGCGCGCCGGCAGCATCACCCGGGTCAGGCCGGCCGCCGCGGCGGCCACGACTTTTTCCTTGATGCCGCCGACCGGCAGCACCAGGCCGCGCAGCGAGATTTCGCCGGTCATCGCGGTGTCGCTCCGTACCGTGCGGTTGGTGAGCAGCGAGGCAAGTGCCGTGAACATCGCAACTCCCGCGCTCGGCCCGTCCTTCGGCGTGGCGCCGGCGGGCACGTGAACGTGGATGTCGCTGCGTTCGAACGCCTGCGGATCGATGCCGAGTTGCGCGACGCGGCTCTTCACCAAGGTCAGCGCGGCCTGCGCGCTTTCGCGCATGACGTCGCCGAGCTGGCCGGTCAAGATCAACGCGCCCTTGCCGGGAACGCGCGTCGCCTCGATGAAGAGAATGTCGCCGCCGACCGGCGTCCATGCGAGCCCGGTCGCCACGCCGGGGACGGAAGTGCGCATCGCGATCTCGCCTTCGAAGCGGGGCTGGCCGAGAATTTCGGTGAGATCAGCTGATGTGATGACCACGCGGCTCGCGCTGCCCTCGGCGATCTGCACCGCGACATGCCGCATCACCCTGCCGATTTCCCGCTCCAGCGAGCGCACGCCGGCCTCGCGGGTGTAACCCTTGATGATCAGCCGCAGCGCCTCGACTTCGATCTCGGCCTGGTCCGGCCTTAACCCGTTGGCCTCGAGCTGGCGGCGAACCAGATAGCGTCGCGCGATCTCGAGCTTTTCGTCCTCGGTATAGCCGGGAAGGCTGATGATCTCCATGCGGTCCTGCAGGGGGCCCGGAATCGTGTCCAGCAGGTTGGCGGTGGCGATGAACACCACGCGGGAGAGGTCGAAGGGTACGCCGAGATAATTGTCGCGGAAGGTGCCGTTCTGCTCGGGATCGAGCACTTCCAGCATCGCCGCCGACGGATCGCCCTGGATGCCGCGTCCCATCTTGTCGATCTCGTCCAGCATCATCACGCAATTGCGCGCGCCGGCTTTCTTGATGCCCTGGATGATGTTGCCGGGCAGCGCGCCGATATAGGTGCGGCGGTGGCCGCGGATTTCCGCCTCGTCGTGGACGCCGCCGAGGCTGACGCGGACGAACGGCCGGTCCATCGCGCGCGCGATCGATTGCCCGAGCGAGGTCTTGCCGACGCCGGGGGGACCTACGAAGCACAGGATCGGCGCCTTGCCGTTCGGCGCTAGCTTGCGCACGGCGAGATATTCGACGATCCGGGCCTTGATCTTCTGCAGGCCGAAATGATCCTCGTCGAGAATGCGGCGGGCGTCGGCGATATCGATCGGCTTCTCCGGCGGCAGCGCCCAGGGCAGTTCGATCAGCCAGTCGAGATAGCTGCGCACCATGCCGGCCTCGGCGGCGGCCTCCGGCATCCGCTCGTAGCGCCGCACTTCCTTGCGCGCCTGACCTTCCGCCTCCGGCGGCACCTGCGCTTTCGCAATCGCCTCGTTCAGCTCAGCGACTTCCTGCGCCTTGCCGTCGCCCTCGCCGAGCTGGCGCTGGATGGTCGCCATCTGCTCGCGCAGGATGGCCTCGCGCTGGCGTTCGTCGAAGGTGGCTTTTGTCTTTTGACCGATTTCGGCTGTCAGACGCAGCACCTCGAGCCGCTCGGCGAGATGTCGCGACACTTTCTCCATGCGCGCGGCGAGATCGATCGTCTCCAGGATCTCCTGCTTGTCCTGCGGCTTGATGTCCATGTAGGAGGTCGCAAGATCGGCCAGTGCGGCAGGCGAGGTGGTCGACTGAAACAGCTGCACCAGTTCCTGCGGCGCCTGCGGCAGCAGCTGGATCGCCTCGATCGCCTGCCCCTGCAGGTTGAGAAATCGTGCCTCGATTTCCGGCGACGTCGTGGTCGGTTCGGGAATATGCAGCACGCGCGCGGCCGGGAAAGGCGTGCCCGGCAAATAATCGAGCACGCGGAAGCGCTGTACGCCCTGGCAGATGATGTGGTGGGCTTCGTCGCCGCCGGTGATATAGCGGACGATGTTGGCGACGGTGCCGATCCGGTAGAGGTCGTCCGCGCCGGGATCCTCAAGCTCCGGATTTCGCTGCAGCAGGATGCCGATCGGCCGCTGCTCGCGCAGCGCCTGCTGGGCGGCGGCGATCGATTTGGCCCGGTTGATGGTGATCGGGGTGACGAGGCCCGGAAACAGCACCATGTTGCGGACCGGGACGATGATCAGCGCATCGCCCGGGATCGACACGGTGTCGACCTTGCCGGAAGCGGCAGACGAAGCTGAAGCGGATTCATTGTCCGGTGTCATGACCATCCTCACACAGACTTCGCAAGGCGTAACCCGATGCATCCGTTGACGGCGAAGCGGTTGACGGCGTAGCGCCCCGTCGGCAGCGCGATCCGGCGTTCGAACCGGCCTTGCGGCAGCTCCAGCCGGTGGATCCGCGCGTTGCGCAACTCGGCGGGCAGCACGCGATCTCCGCTGATCACGAGCGTTCCGTTTTCGATCACCGCCTCGACCTGTTCGGGATCGACGCCGGGCAGCGCCACGAAGATGAGAATTTCGCGCTCGGTTTCCAGCACATCGATCGGGGGTTCCCAGCTCACCTCCCGCGCGCCCGCCTTCGACTGCAGGCTGAAGAATTGCTGGCGCAGCCGCTCGGCGCGGGCGAGCGAATCGATCGCCTCGGACAGCATCCAGTTGACGGGGTCGTTTTTCGACATTCGCTTCTCTCGCGCGGGCTAAATTCCTGAAAAAGGGCCGCTTCGCGTTATCGGGTGGCAGGGCGCAAACCACCTATTTGGTAACGCCGAGCGGGCGCCGCAATGGTTCTACGCTTGCGCCATGCCGTCAACCCGGATTGGGCCGGCTATGACGTGGTGGAAGTATCCTTGCGCGTTCGCGCGGCGATGCCGGCGGCAATCTGCAGGGTCGCGCCGATGAACCAGGCAAATGCGATCACGAGCGCCGTGCCCGCGTTCGCCGTCTCGTCGAGGACAATGCTCAAGACCGATATGAAAGCCGCAACCGCCGCAAGGAAAGTGCCGGCCGCGCTGAGCAGTTCGACGGTATCCGCCGCGGAGCCCAGACCGTGCCGCGAGAGGAAGTGCATGCGGTGATCCGGTGGAGCGGGAGGCAGATCGATCCCGAGATAGAAACCGGCGGCGCCGTAAAACATCATCGCCAGCACGGTGACGGCGGAGCCGATCAGCTCGATATCGGCCCTGCCGACATGGGCCGCGACGAACAGGCCGCATGACGCCCCGGTGAGCGCGAGCCCGGTCCGTTCCAGAACGTGCGCCCACCGGCTGACGGCGGAGCGGCTATTCCATGCTTCGGTGCGCTTGATCATATTGTCCTGCTATCAGACAGGAACTGGGGAGCCCTTGACCGGGATCAAGCCCGGCAAGCCGCCGTGCGGAGCGATTATTTCGCTTAGCCCGCGAGCATCAATGCAGACCCCAGCAAGAAAAATTCTAGACCTGGGTGATGTGCATTCGGCGATGTCTGCGCGTGGGCAGCTTATCAACCTGGTCACCGACTTCTTTGCGCGCGAGGCGCAGTTCATAAAGCTTTTGAAGGTTGAGCCAAAACTCCGGGCTGGTGCCGAACCAGTGGCCAAGCCGTAGCGCGGTGTCGGCCGTTACCCCCCGCTGGCCATTGATGATCGCCGTGATCCGGTTCACGGGAACGTCGGCGCGACAATTCGGCGGCCGAGATGCCCAGCCCCATGAGTTCTTCGGCGAGATGTTCACCGGGATGAATGGGAGTGCGCGACATGAAGTAACTCCTGGTGATAATCGACGATCTCGACATTGACCGGGCCGGACAAGCTTTCGGGCCACTCGAAGCAAATCCGCCATTGGTCATTGACGCGGATGCTATACTGGCCTTGCCGGTCGCCATGCAGCGCTTCCAACCTATTGCCGGGCAGTGCGGCGAGGTCTTTCAAACTGGTCGCGGCGTCCAGCCTGTCCAGCCGTATTTCGGCTTGCCGGAGAATTCCCGAACGTGATCGCCGCGGGCAAAGCGCGCGGTTCTCTTGTCCCGGTAACTCACGATCATAGCTATCAGCCTGGCAGAATTATGAGTTATGTAAAGCATAATTCTTGAGTTGCAGGAGTACGTGACGGTCCTGATCTAACGATTACGGTTTCGGGGCCGCCAGCCACGCCGCGACCACGGCGCGTTCCTCAGCCGTCATCTCGGTGACGTTCCCCGGTGGCATCGCGCTCGACCACGCCGCATTGCGGCCGATCAGCCGGGCGTTGCGGTGGATGTGTTCGGCATCGTCGAGCAGGATGCCGCGCGGCGCGGTGACGATCCCGTCCCAGACCGGCTCGGCGCCGTGGCACATGCTGCAGCGGGACAGCACGATCTCCTCGACATTGGCGTAGGTGGCGGGCGCGGCCAATGCGCCGGTCTTGATATCGCGGGGACCGGCCGCCGACAAAAAGCCGATCGCGACCATGCCGGCACCGGCGATGCCCCAGACCCACCATGGCGATTTCCGCCCCGCATGCCGTTCGTTGAAGAAATGCCGGATGATCGGGCCGAGCGCGAGCACGATCGCCACGATCAGCCAGTTGTAGCGGGTGGCGAACAACAGCGGATAGTGATTGCTGATCATCAGCACGATCACCGGCAGCGTCAGGTAGTTGTTGTGGACCGAGCGCTGCTTGCTGGTCTGGCCGAGCTCAGGATCGGGCGCCTCGCCTTTCAGCAATGCCGCGACGATCTTCTTCTGGTTCGGGATGATCACCGCGAACACGTTGGCGACCATGATGGTGCCGATGATCGCGCCGATCTGGTTGAAGGCGCCGCGGCCGCTCAAGACATGGGTGAAGGCGTAGGTGAGGCCGACCAGGAACAGATAGCCGCCGATCGCGAACGGCAATTCGTGCCTGGCCAGCCCCGAACGGCAGGCGCCTTCGTAGAGCAGCCACGCCAGCGCGAGGCTGAAGAAGCTGAACAAGCCGGCCTGCAGCGGCGAGAGATCGATGTTGGACTTGTCGACCAGGAACAGTTCGGCGTCGAGATAATAGACCACGACCATCAGCGCGATGCCGGACAGCCAGGTCGTGTAGGCCTCCCATTTGAACCAGGTCAGTTCGTCCGGCATTTTTGCAGGCGCCACCAGGTATTTCATGATCCGGTAGAAGCCGCCGCCATGGACCTGCCACGCCTCGCCATAGACGCCCTCGGGCAGGTCGCCGTGCGGCTTCAAACTGAGGTCGAGATGGATGAAATAGAACGAGCTGCCGATCCATCCGATCGCAGCCACCACGTGCAGCCAACGGAGGATCAGGCTCGCCCACTCCGTCAGTATCGATCCCCACATACGCGCCCCTCGGTTGTAAAGAATCTCCGGCAGCGAACTCTCCGGCCCTCGCCAAAACCACCGTGATCGGAGTCCGGTGCTCCATTCGATAGACCCTCCGGAACACCGTCAATTGATTTCCGCGCCACCTCGGACACTTTCCGCAACCGAAACAATATGCGAGGACAGCATGATCATTTTCCGGTCTGCCCCGCTTAACAATTGGGCAAAGAGATAAAAATGCCAGGCGAGCCCGTCACTGTCAGCCGTCGTGATCTGCTGTCCCTGATCGGAACGATCTCCGGCAGCGCCGCGATGTACCACGCGATGACCGCGCTCGGGTTCGCGGCCGACTCCGGCTACAGGGGTCCGATCAAGCTCGAGGGCGACGCGAAGGGCGCCTCCGTCCTGATCCTCGGCGCTGGCCTGGCAGGCATGACCGCCGCGCTGGAATTGCGCAAGGCCGGCTACAGCGTCCAGATCCTGGAGTTCAATTCGAGGCCCGGCGGCCGCAACTGGACCTTGCGGGGCGGGGACAGTTTTACCGAGCTCGGCGGTGCCAAGCAGACCTGCGAATTCGACGACGGCCTCTATCTCAATCCCGGCCCGTGGCGGATCCCCTATCATCATCGCGCGCTGCTGGACTACTGCAAGCGGCTCAACGTCGCGCTGGAGCCGTTCCTCCAGCTCAATCACAACGCGCTGCTGCATGCGAGCAGCGCATTCGGCGGCACGCCGCAGCGCATCCGCGACATCAAGACCGATTTCCAGGGGCAGGTTTCGGAACTGCTCGCGAAAGTCACGCAACAAGGCAAGCTCGACGAAGCGGTCACGAAAGAGGATCGCGAGATCCTGTTGCAGGCGTTGCGGGCGTGGGGCGCGCTCGACCGCGACTATGCCTATAAGGCCAATTTGATTTCCGCCGACATGCGTGGTTTCGCCAAAAATCCCGGCGGCGGCCTGACCGCGGTGCCGGTCCCGGGCGAACCGATCGCGCTGTCGGAAATTCTCCATTCGCAGCTCTGGCGCTATTTGCAGAATTTCGCGCGCTATCAGTTCCAGACCACGATGTTCCAGCCGGTCGGCGGCATGGACATGATCGGCAAGGCCTTTGCAAAAGAGGTCGGCGACCTCATCCGCTATGATGCCAAGGTGACCGCGATCGCGCAGGACGACCGCGGCGTCACCGTCACCTGGACCGACCTCAAGTCGCCTGCCACGCCGCAACAGGCCAAGGCCGACTGGTGCGTCTGCACCATACCGCTGTCGATCCTGAGCCAGCTTGCAATCAATGTCGGCGCCCGCATGAAGGCCGCGATCGACGCCGTGCCGTATTCGGCCTCCGTCAAGATCGGCCTGCAGTTCAAGCGCCGCTTCTGGGAGGAGGACGAGGCGATCTATGGCGGCATCAGCTATACGGACTTGCCGATCCGGCAGATCGCCTACCCCAACTCTGGCTTCAACCGCGCCGGCAAGGGCGTGCTGCTGGGGGCCTATCTGTTCGACGGCGCCAACGCCTTCGAATTCACCGCGATGCCGCCGGCCGAGCGGGTGGCGCGCGCCGTCGAGTTCGGCGCCCGGCTGCATCCGCAATATGCCAGCGAATTCGAGAACGGTATCGCGGTGGCCTGGCATCGCATGCCCTTCACGCTCGGCTGTGCCGGCGACTGGAGCGACGCCACGAGGGCCAAGCATTACAACGATCTCTGCCAGATCGACGGCAGGATCGTGCTGGCGGGCGAGCACGCCTCCTACATCCCGGCGTGGCAGGAAGGTGCGATCCTGTCGTCGCTCGATGCCATCGGCCGGCTGCATGAGCGCGTGGTGAAAACGTGATGTCATTGCGAGGAGCGAAGCGACGAAGCAATCCATCGGGCCGCAAAGCAAGAATGGATTGCTTCGCGGAGCCTGTCATCGGGCGGCGCTTCGCGCCGACCCGTTGGCTCGCAATGACGATACTCCTGCAGGCATTGTCCGCAGCTTCTGCGCAAAACGTCGCGCCATCATCGCCGCCGGCGCTGAGCTCGGGCTACCGGTTCGTCGAGACCGGCGGCGAGCAGTTGTTCGCCAATGTCTGTCAGGGCTGCCACATGGCCGACGCCAGGGGCGCGACCGGCGCCGGCAGCTATCCGTCGCTGGTGGCCGACAAGAATCTCGAGGCGGCCGGCTATCCGCTCACCATCGTCGTCAACGGCCAGCGCGGCATGCCGGCCTTCGGTTACATGATGAGCGACGACCAGGTCGCCGCCGTCGTGAACTATCTGCGTACCCATTTCGGCAACGATTATCGGGACGCAGTGGCGGCCGAGGACGTCAAGCAGGTTCGAAGATAGGGGCATCTTCGCCATACCGGATGGAATGGCAGGCCCTCGGGAAGTATCCGCGTCCAACGACGAGCGCGTGCTGGTCAAATCGTTCTACCAGGGCGGGGATTATCTGTACCGGCTGGTGAAGATGCTCTCGGGCGGCGGGTCTTAAGGCAGGGCGGGGCGCGCCGCGGCAAGAACACAAGGCGTCATTGCCGGGCTTGACCCGGCAATCCATCCTGCTTCACGAAAGGCTTCTTCCAAAAGGATGGATCGCCGGGTCAAGCCCGGCGATGACAGCCCAAGCTCGCCGCTACTGTCCTGCGGGCGCCGACTCCGCGCCATTCTCGTAACGCGACCAATCCGAGTAGGGCCGGGCATAGGGCGCGTAGACGGGAGCATCGTAGGCGTTGGAGTTTCGCACCGCGTCGCTCACGGGTGCCGGCTCGCGGTAAACCTTGTGGGTCCTGTGGTGCTCGGCGGCAGCGGCGATCTGGACCGTCGAGGCTGCCAGCAAGGCCGAACCGAGAAGGGTGAGGATTGTCTTGCGCATGGTATTCTCCGTTTTGATGAGGCGCCTGCCTGCGAGGCAAGAACGCGCCCGCGACATCGGCGCCTTCATTCCAAGACATAGCGATGGGCCTTGCGAATTTTGACGGCGCCGCCGATCACGAAGCGGCGAGCCAATTTGTTGGTCAGGCGCGGCTGGCGACCAAATATTCGGCAGGCAAATGCGCCGAACCTCTCTCGACTTCCCGCGGCCAATTCGGTTCAATGGCGAAACGGTGCAAGCCTTTGCGGGAAAACCGATGAAGAAGCTGATACTTGCCATTCTCCTGATCGCCTCGCCCGCCTGGGCGCAGACCAAGCTGGTCCCCAAAAGCGCGACCGCGCGCGCCGACCCCTGTGCGCCGATCGGCCGTACCGCGGACGGAAAACTCGTCTATTCGATGAAGTGCGACAACCTGCCGGCGCCGCCCCCGCCGCCGCAAGCCGAAATCGCGCCGCCGCCCCCGCCGCCGGAACCAGAAATCCATCGCAGCGGGATTTTCGGCTGGTCCTATGAAACCAAGCGGCCGGACCAATAGGCTCTATTGCATGGTGAGAATTCAAGTTGGCACAAGCAGCATCGGTCACTTCTCCCTCTCCCCGTCCTCCACGGGGAGAGGGTTGGGGTGAGGGGCTCTCTCAACAGCACGACTCGTGGAGAGTCCCCCTCACCCGAAATTCGCTACCCGCGAATTTCGACCTCTCCCCGCAAGCGGGGCGAGGTGACCGAACTTGCTGTAGAATCCTTCAGCCTTGACGAGAAATTTGCATGAGCCAGCTCATCGTCCACGCCGGCGACTTCACCTTCCAGGCCCGCTTCGAGGAAAAACTCGCGCCGAAGACGGTTGCGGCGTTCCGCAAGGCCATGCCGTTCGAGAGCCAGGCCATCCATGTGCGCTGGAGCGGCGAGGGCGTGTGGATGCCGCTCGGCGATCTCGACTTCGGCGTCAGCTACGAGAACCACACCAGCTATCCCGCGCCCGGCCAGGTCATCCTCTATCCCGGCGGCATCAGCGAGACCGAAATCCTGTTGGCCTATGGCGGCGTGCATTTTGCCAGCAAGATGGGGCAACTCGCCGGCAATCACTTCATCACGCTCACCTCGGGGCTGGAGAATCTCGCGACCTTCGGCAAGGCCGTGCTGTGGAACGGCGCGCAAAAAATTCGCTTCGAGGAAGTCTAGGTGACCGACGCCAGCTATCCGCGCGACCTCCACGGCTACGGGCGCAACCCGCCCGATCCGCGCTGGCCCGGCGATGCGCGGGTCGCCGTGCAGTTCGTGGTGAATTTCGAGGAGGGCGGCGAGAACAACATCCTGCATGGCGACCGCGCCTCGGAGGCGTTTCTGTCGGACGTGCTGGGCGCGCAGCCCTGGCCCGGACAGCGCCATGCCAACATCGAATCGATGTTCGAATATGGCTCGCGCGCCGGCTTCTGGCGGCTGTGGCGAATTTTCGGCGAGCGCAAATTGCCGGTGACGGTGTTCGGGGTCGCGACCGCGTTGAAACGTAATCCGCAAGTCGTCGCCGCCATGAAGGAGGCCGGCTGGGATATCGCCAGCCACAGCCTGAAATGGGTCGAGCACAAGGACATGTCGGAAGCCGAAGAGCGCGCGGAGATCGCGGATGCGATCCGCATCCATACCGAGGTTACCGGCCAGCGTCCGCTCGGCTGGTACACCGGGCGCACCTCGATCAATACCGTCCGATTGGTAATGGAAGCCGGCGGCTTCCTCTATTCTTGCGATTCCTATGCCGACGACCTGCCGTACTGGATCAAGGGTCCGGCCGGGCCGCATTTGATCATCCCCTACAGCCTCGATGCCAACGACATGCGTTTTGTCAATCCGCAGGGCTTCGGCGGCGGCGATGAGTTCTTCACCTACCTCAAGGACAGCTTTGACGTGCTCTATGCCGAAGGCGAGACTTCGCCGAAGATGATGTCGGTGGGCTTGCATTGCCGCGTGGTCGGCCGTCCCGGTCGCGCGGCCTCCCTGATGCGGTTTCTCGATTACATTGCCAAACATCAGCGCGTCTGGGTGCCGACGCGGCTGCAGATCGCGCAGCACTGGCACGCCCATCTCGCGCATCTTGCCGTCAATGCGCCAGGCATCGGATAGGTCAGGCCGATATGCAGCCAAAAACGCTCGCCGAGCTGAATGACTGCAGCAGGCAGGATTTCGTCGCAGCGCTTGCGAACATTTTCGAATACTCGCCGTGGATCGCCGAACAGGCCGCCTCGCAGCGACCATTCGCCGGCGTCATTCCGTTATTCGCCGCGATGAAATCGGCCGTTGATCGCGCAACCCCAGAGCTTCGGCTGGCGCTGATCAAGGCGCATCCAGATCTCGCCAACAAGACCCAGCGCGCCGCGGGGTTGACGGCCGAATCCAGCGCCGAGCAGAACAGCGTCGGGCTCGACCGGTTGTCGGATGCCGAATATGACGCCTTCGAGCGCGTCAACAACGCCTATCGCGCGAAATTCGGCTTCCCCTATATCGTCTGCGTCCGGCGTCACACCAAAGATTCGATCCTGCGCGATTTCGAGCGGCGGCTGCCGAACGATGGCGCAACCGAGACGCAAGTCTCGATCGAGGAAATCGGCCGCATCGCCGCACTGCGCCTCGATCAGCAGGTCGCGTCGGAGGACCGGCTCAAGGTACATGGCCGGCTGTCCACCCATGTGCTCGATACCCACAGCGGCAAGCCGGCCGCGGGGATCGCGGTCGAACTGGTGGAACTGTCCGAACTCGGCTCGATCCGCGTCGTGACGCGCGCGATCACCAACAGCGACGGCCGCACCGACCAGCCCCTGATCGGCGGCCGGCCGGTGCCGATCGGGCGCTACGAATTGACTTTCAGCGTGGGTCGATATTTTGCCGAGCGCGGGGTGCCGCTATCGGACCCGCCATTCCTCGATTCCATCCCCTTGCGCTTTTCGGTGAGCGAGCCCGAAGGCCATCTCCACGTCCCGCTGCTGGTGACGCCCTGGAGCTATGCGACGTATCGGGGCAGCTGAATCTTGTTTCTTCGTCATGCCCGGGCGAAAGCGCGAAGCGCGTCTTCGCGCAGATGTCCCGGGCATCCACGTCTTTCCCGCAGCGAGCCGGTTCAAAGACGTGGATGGCCGGGACAAGCCCGGCCATGACGGTGTTGGGTCACACATGCTGCGCGGACGTGGCGACCGCTGCCGCGTCGGCCTCTGCGGCGGCCTTGCTGCCGATGCCGTTGAAGAATGCGTTCAGCAGTACCGCCACCAGCGCGCACAGCAGGATGCCCGACTCCAGCAGCGGCTGCAGGTCGTGCGGCAGGTTGCGGAAGAAGCCTGGTGCTGCAAGCGGGATCAGTCCAAAACCGACCGAAATCGCCACCACGAACAGATTGTAGCGGTTGTTCTTGAAATCGACCGCGGTCAGAATCCGCGCCCCGGTGGCCGCGACCATGCCGAACATCACAAGCCCTGCGCCGCCGAGCACGACCAGCGGCACGGCTTCGACCAGCGCGGCAAGTTTCGGCAACAGCCCAAGCAGCAGCATGATGGCGCCGCCGGTCACGGTGACCCAGCGCGAGCGCACCCCGGTGACGCTGACGAGGCCGACATTCTGCGAGAACGAGGTGTAGGGGAAAGTGTTGAACAGCCCGCCGATCAGCGTGCCGACGCCATCGGCGCGCAGGCCCCGGCTCAGCGCGTCGCGGTCGATGACCTTGCCGGTGATCTCGCCGAGCGCGAGGAACATGCCGAGCGATTCGATCATCACCACGATCATCACGATGCACATGGTGACGATCGGAACCAGGTGGAATTGCGGAATGCCGAAGCGGAGCGGGATCACGACGTCGCCCCAGGCCGCGGCTGCGACCTTTTCGAAATGCATCACGCCGAGCACGCTCGCCAGGATCGCGCCGGCGACGATGCCGAGCAGCACCGCGACATTGGCAAGGAAGCCGCTGCCCCATTTGATCAGGCCGAGGATGATCAACAGCACGAACAGCGCGATGCCGAGCCCTTGAAGCTGGCCGTAGCCCGGATTGGGAAATGCACCGGGCACGCCGTCGACCAGCTTGGTCAGGGTCGGCAGGCCGCCGCCGGCCCAGTTGATGCCGACCCGCATCAGCGAAATGCCGATCACCAGGATGATCGTGCCGGTCACCACCGGCGGAAACAGCGGCAGCAGCCGGCTGATGAAAGGCGCGGCAACGATGCCGAAGATTCCGGCACTGATGACCGAACCGTAGATGCCGAGCAGCCCGATGTCGGGCGCAGCCGCCATCGACAACATCGGGCCGACGGAGGCGAAGGTGACGCCCATCATGACCGGCAACCGGATGCCGACCCCGGGAAAGCCGATGCACTGCACCAGCGTGGCGAGCCCGCAGGCGAACAGGTCGGCGCTGATCAGGAAGGCCACGTCCTCCGGCGACAGCTTCAACGCCCGGCCGATGATCAGGGGCACCGCGACCGCGCCGGCATACATCACCAGCACATGCTGCAGGCCGAGCGCGAGCAGGCGGGGGACAGGCAGGATCTCGTCGACCGGATGGATGTCGGTGCTCATGATCGGGTCCCCCTGCCGCGGCTGTTGAGCTCGCGCGCCAGCTTGATCCAATACAAGGCTCATGCCAAGCGGCGCTTACGTCTGGCCAAACTTCTCATGCAGCAGCGGCCACAGCCGATCCGGCTTGAACGGCACGGCCGTGAAACGGATGCCGGTGGCGCTGGCGAGCGCGTTGCCCAGCGCCGCCGCCACCGGATTGTACGGACTCTCGCTCATCGATTTGGCGCCCATCGGGCCTATCGTATCGGTGGTATCGGCAAAAAACACTTCGGTGCGCGGAATGTCGGCAAAGGACGGCAGATGATAATCGCGGAATCTCGGATTGACGACGCGCCCCATCTCGTCGATCACCATCTCCTCGTAGAGCGTGGCGCCGAGCGACTGCGCCACGCCGCCCTCGACCTGGCCGCGGCATTGCATCGGATTGGCGACGCGTCCGGCATCGGCGGCATGCACGCTCCTGAGAATCCTGATCTCGCCCGTCGCCTTGTTCACGGCGACGCGAAAACCCTGGACGTTGAAGGCGACCGAGCGCGGTGTGCCGGTCGAGGTGCCGGCCGCACGGAGCAGCTGCCCCTGCGCGCGCGCGGCTTCGCCGATCTGGGCAAACGACAGTCGCTGCCTGCCGCAGACCGCGGCATCGTTGTCGAGAACGCAGGCCTCCGGGATGATCCCGGTCGCGGCCGAGGCAAACGCCCTGAGCTCGCTGGTCAGATTCTCCGCGGCCGCCTGCGTCGCGCGCCCGGCTACAAAAGTGCCGGTCGAGCCATAGGCGCCGGTGTCGTGGCCGCCGTGGGCGGTGTCGGATTGCCTGAGGTGGATGTTGTCGACCGTGGTGGCGAGCACGGTCGCGGCGATCTGGCGATGCACCGTCGCGGTGCCGTTGCCGAATTCAGCGGTGCCGACGGTCAGCTCGAAGCCGCCGTCCTCGAGAAGTGCAATCGTGGCATCCGCGATATGCCCGTCCGGCGGCACGGTATCGATCATGGTCAGCGCGATGCCGTCGCCGGTGAGCCAATCGGCGGAGAGATCGACCCTGGGTCCCTCGGCCTGCATCGCGCGCTCGACCAGATCGAGGCACTGGTCGAGGCCGTAGGAACCGTAGAGCACGTCGGTATGGCCGTTGTCGGGAGGGGAGCGCATCGGGTCGCCCGGCCTGATGATGTTGCGGCGGCGGATTTCGAAGGGGCTGATGCCGAGTTGCCTGGCCAGTTCGTCGATCGCCGCTTCCACCGCGAACAGCGTTTGCGGCAGGCCGTAGCCGCGAAACGCGCCCGCCGGCACGGTGTTGGTATAGGCGGCGACGGCGTCGACCTTCTTGTTCGGGCAATTATAGACCGAGATCGATTCGCCGCAGGCATGGAACAGCACGGGACCGGCATGATTGCCGTAGGCGCCGGTGTTGGAGAGCACGTCGAGCTGCAGCGCCGTGAGTTTTCCGCTGCCGTCGGCGCCCGCCTTGACATGAACCCGCATCGGATGCCGCGTCGAGGTCGCGATGAACTGTTCTTCGCGCGTCAGTTCGAGTTTCACGGGCCGCCCTGTCCTGAGCGCGGCGAGCGCCAAAATATCCTCGACGAACATTTCCTGCTTGCCGCCGAAACCGCCGCCGACGCGCTCGCAGAACACCCGGACCTTGTCGGGCGCGAGATCGAACAGATCGGCCAGCGCCCGTCGCGTCAGGAACGGCACCTGCGTGCTGGAGCGGACATTGAGGACGCCGGAGGCATCGACCCAGGCCAGCCCGCCATGGGTCTCCAGCGCGGCGTGCTGGACCCGCTGGGTGGTGAACATTCCCTCGTAAGTGACAGCGGCATCGGCCAACGCGCGCACGACATCGCCATATTCGCCATGGGCTTCCGCCACGATATTGCGCTGGGCGTTGGCGACGCGCTGCTCCGGCGTCTTGTCGCCGTGAAGGAGCGGCGCGCCCGGCGCGATCGCCTCTGCCGGGTCGACCACCGCCGGGAGAATGTCGTATTCGACATCGAGCCGGCGACAGCCTTCCTCGGCCGCGGCTTCGCTCTCCGCGACCACGGCCGCGACCTTCTGCCCGACGAAGCGGACCACATCGTCCAGCACGCGGGTGTCGTCCGGGTCCATCCAGGCCTTCTCGTGCCGCGCGGTGGAGAACAGGCGGCGCGGGGCATCCTCTGATGTCAGCACGTCCCGCACGCCGGGAACGGCCAGCGCCGCCGCCTTGCCGATCGAGATGATCCGGGCATGCGGGTGCGGCGAGCGCAACAGTTTTATATGCAGCAAGCCGTCGATTTCGGTATCGAAGGTATAGCGGGCTTCGCCCCGCACCACCTGCGGTCCGGCGGGCGCCGGCAGGCTGCGGCCGAAGGCTTTGCCGGGGGCGGCTTCCTCGATGTTGGTCTTGCCGTCGAGCGCGTCCTCGATGGCGCGATAGCCGGTGCAGCGGCAGAGATTGCCCTTCAGCGAGGCGCCGAGGTCCTGGCGCTGCGCCTGGTTCAGCGACACGCAGGTCAGGATCGTGCCGGCGGTGCAGAACCCGCACTGAAACGCCTGCGCATCGAGAAACGCTTGCTGCATCGGATGCGCGCCACCATCGGGAGCAAGCCCCTCGATGGTGGTGACGGCGTGTCCCTCGGCGCGGAACGCCGGGATCAGGCAGGAGTGCACCGGCTCGCCATCGAGCAGCACGGTGCAGGCGCCGCAGTCGCCGGCGTCGCAGCCTTTCTTGACGCCGAAATGCCCCGTGTCGCGCAGGAACGTGCGCAGGCATTGTCCGGCGCGCGGGCTTTGTGCGAACTGCTTGCCGTTGATCTCAAAACTCATGGTCAGAGCAGGCCCTGCAATTCGCTGCGAATTTCTTCCGCCAGCCGCAGCGTCATGTGCTTGCGCCAGGCGGGCTTGCCGTGGACGTCGTCATGGTAGAGCGCGGCGGGGATATGATGCAGGATCGCCTCGCGCAGCTCGCCTGCGGTCGGCATCGCGGCGAACGGGATTTGAACCGGCCGTACCGTCGAGGCCGTCACCGTCAGGACCAGGCCATCATCCCTGATGGCGCCGATCAGGAGCGCCGCCGAGCGGCCGAGCGGGGTCAGCGAAATCTGGCGAAACGCCGTGCGCCGCTTCAGCGCGGCCAGGGGGATGTCGATCTGCCGCAACAGGTCGCCCGGCGCCAGCACGTTGCGATTGTCGCCGGTGACGAAATCGGCGACGTTGATTTTCCGCTCGCCGCCATCGGCCTTCCAGATCGTGCAGACGCCGTCGAGCGCCGATGTCAGCGAGATCATCGGGCCGGCCGGCAACGACATGCAGAGATTGCCGCCGATGGTCGCGGTCTTCCAGATCTTGAAGGAGGCCAGGAACGCGCGGCAGCACTGGTTGATCAGCGGCGATGCGAGCCATTCGGGCGGACAGGCGAAGCCATCGAGCTGCGCGACCGTGCAGGTCGCCGCGATCGAAAGCCCGGCCTCGCCAATCGTCAGCGCCGGCCATTCGAGATCGGCAAGATCGATCAGCCGCCTCAGGTGGACTTGCGGTTCCGAGAACAGCCAGGTCCCGCCCGCGAGCCAAGCATCGCCCGCCGACCAAACGGGCAGTTGCGCCCGGCTCGCAGGGTGGGCGACTTCGGTGATGGTGTTCAGATCCATGGATATGCTTGTACTTTCAACGAGATGCATCTCCCATTAAGAGGGCTTGCAAAACCGAAGCCAACTCTCGCATGGAATGGCTGGTCTTTGAATTGCAGGGACCGCGAGGCGATGTAATTCCGACATCGGCGGAAGGCAGGAAAAATGGACCCGACACGGGCAATCTGGATCAAGGATCCGCTAGCCATCCTCGCCGACGGCGCGGAGCGCGGCATTGTCGTGCAGCACGGCAGGATCGTCGAGCTGGTGCCGAAGGGCGGCCGGCCCACGACGCCGGCCGCGTTCTTCGAGGCCGGCGACCATGTGGTGCTGCCGGGGCTGATCAATACCCATCATCATTTCTATCAGACGCTGACGCGGGCGTTGCCGGCCGCGCTCGACCGCGAACTGTTTCCGTGGCTGCAGGCGCTCTATCCGGTTTGGGCGCGGCTGACGCCTGATGCGCTCGATCTCGGCGTCACCTTGGCGATGTCGGAATTGCTGCTGTCGGGCTGCACCACCACGACCGATCATCACTACGTCTTTCCCGCAGGGCTGGAGGAGGCCGTCGATATCGAGGTGGCCGTCGCCAAACGGCTCGGCGTCCGGGTGCTGCTGACCCGCGGCTCGATGAACCGCTCGCAGCGCAACGGCGGATTGCCGCCGGACAGCGTGGTGCAGGATGAAGACACCATCCTCGCCGACAGCGAACGCGTGGTGGCAAGGCATCACCAGCGCGGTGCGGACGCCATGGTGCAGATCGCGCTGGCGCCATGTTCACCGTTCTCGGTGACGACCTCGCTGATGCGCGCGACGGCTACGCTTGCCGAAAAACTCGACGTCCGCCTGCACACCCATCTGGCGGAGACCGAGGACGAGAACAGGTTCTGCGAACAGATGCATGGCTGCCGGCCGCTCGATTATCTCGAGCAGTGCGGCTGGCTCAACGCCCGGACCTGGCTGGCGCACGGCATTCACTTCAACGCGGCGGAAATGAAACGGCTGGGCAAGGCGAAGACCACCATCAGCCATTGCGCCTGCAGCAACCAGTTGCTGGCGTCCGGCTGCTGCCCGGTCTGCGACATGGAAGAGGCGGGGGTCGGCATTGGCTTGGGTGTCGACGGCTCGGCCTCGAACGACGCCTCCAACCTGATGCAGGAGGTGCGGGCGGCATTCCTGCTGCAACGGGCGCGCTATGGTGTCACCCGCGTCAGCCACAAGGACGCCTTGCGCTGGGCCACGAAGGGATCGGCGGCCTGCGTCGGCCGCCCCGAACTCGGCGAAATCGCGGTCGGCAAGGCCGCCGATCTGGCGCTGTTCAAGCTCGACGAACTGCGATTCTCCGGCCATGGCGATCCCTTGGCCGCGCTGGTGCTGTGCGGCGCGCATCGTGCCGACCGGGTGATGGTCGCCGGCAAATGGGTGGTGGTCGACGGCGCGATCCCGGGGCTCGACGTTGCCGACCTGATCCGCCGCCACAGCGCCGCCGCGCATGCGATGCAGGTGGGGTGAAATTCAAACCGGACGTCGCGCTCCTGACTCCCGTTGGCGTTATGGAGGCAGTGCCTCCCCACCGTCATGGCCGGGCTTCGTCCCGGCCATCCACGTCTTTGCTGCGCCGAAATCAAGACGTGGATGCCCGCGACAAGCGCGGGCATGACGAGTCATAGTGCGGGCTACTTCGCCCTACTTGCCGGGAATCTTGTCATCGACGCCCTTGACGTAGAAGTTCATGCCGAGCACCTGGCCGTCGGCGAGATGATCGCCGCCCTTGCATTCGACGGCCTTGCCGTCCTGGTCCATGACTGGGCATTTGAACGGAAACAGCTTGCCGTCGGTAATCGCGGCTTCGGTATCCTCAGCCAGTTTCTTCACGTCGTCCGGCATATTGGTAAACGGCGCCATCACCACCATTTTCGACTTCAGCCCACCCCAGGTGTCTTCTTCCTTCCAGGTGCCGTCCAACTGGGCCTTGACGCGGTCGATGTAGTAGGGCGCCCAGTTGTCCATGATCGAGGTCAGCTGCGTCTTGGGTCCGAACTTGATCATTTCGGAATCCTGGCCGAAGGCGAGCTTGCCGCGCTCGGAGGCGATCTGCATCGCCGCGGGTGAGTCGGTGTGCTGCATGATCACGTCGGCGCCCTGGTCGAGCAGCGCCTTCGCAGCGTCAGCCTCCTTGCCGGGATCGAACCACGTGTTCGCCCAGATGATCTTGACCTTGATATTGGGATTGACCGTCTGCGCGCCGAGCATGGTGGCGTTGATGCCCATGATGACTTCCGGGATCGGGAAGGAGGCGATATAGCCGAGCACGCCGGATTTCGACATCTTGCCGGCGATGACGCCCTGAATGTAGCGGCCCTCGTAGAATCGGCCGTTATAGATCGACATGTTCTTGTCACGCTTGAAGCCGGTGGCGTGCTCGAAATGCACGTTGGGATATTTCTTGGCGACCTTCAGCGTCGGATCCATGTAACCGAACGACGTGGTGAAGATCAGCTTGTTGCCGGCGCGCACCAGCTGCTCGATGGAGCGCTCGGCATCGGGACCCTCGCTGACGTTCTCGAGATAGGTGGTCTCGATCTTGTCGCCGAATTCCTTGACCAGTGCCTGGCGCGCCAGTTCGTGCTGATAGGTCCAGCCGAAATCGCCGACCGGGCCGAGATAGATGAAACCGACCTTCAACTTGTCGGCGGCCGAGGCTCCCGTTGCGATACCGCCGGCGAGCAGCAGCGCGGCGGCTGCCGCAAAAAATGTTTTCCTCATCGTCAAGCTCCAACAGTCGGGGGGAACGTCAGTCCAGCCGCGGCGCCCCATCGCGCACGTCCGGATACGAAATCATCGATCGGGCACGAACACCGTGCCCAGCGCCGCGGGCGCCGTCGAACCGCCGGTCCGCGCGCGCGATATCAGAACCAGGACGATCACGGTCGCCAGATACGGCAGCGCCGACATGAACTGCGAGGGAACACCGACGCCGGCGCCCTGCAAATGCAATTGAAGGATTGTCACGGCGCCGAACAGGTAGGCGCCAATGACCAGCCGCCCCGGCCGCCAGGAAGCGAACACGACAAGCGCGAGCGCGATCCAGCCGCGGCCGGCGGTCATGCCCGGAATGAAGAACGGCGTATAGGCCAGCGGCAAATACGCCCCCGCAAGGCCGGCGCAGCCGCCGCCGAACATCACGGCGAACATCCGGATCCGCAATACGGGATAGCCGAGGGCATGCGCCGAAACGTGATTGTCGCCGACCGCCCGCAGCACCAGACCGGCTCGGGTCCGGTAGAGGAACAACCAGACGCCGATCACCAGCGCCAGCGAGAGATAGACGAACGCGTCCTCGCCGAACAGGATACGCCCGACCACGGGAATGTCGGTGAGACCGGGGATGTAGAGATGCGGCGCCGGCGTGATCCGCTCGCCGACGAAGCCCGCGCCGATCAGGCCGGACAGCCCGATGCCGAGGATGGTCAGCGCGAGCCCGGTTGCGACCTGGTTGACCGCAAGGCCGAGCGTCATCAGCGCGAAAACCAGCGACAGTAACACGCCGGCGAGGATGCCGCACAAGGCTCCGATGATGATCGAGCCGGTCAGCCAGGCGCCGCCGAAGCCGCAGGCCGCGCCGACGATCATCATGCCCTCGACGCCGAGGTTGAGGACGCCAGCCCGCTCGGTCACCAGTTCCCCGGTGGCCGCGATCAACAGCGGGGTCGATGCCGCGAGCACCGAAAGGATGATCGCCTCAGCCAGATCCACTGGGCACCTGCCGTGACGCGAAAATGAGCTTGAAGCGGTACAGAATGAGCGAGTCGCAGGCGAGCACGTAGAACAGCAGGATGCCCTGAAAGACCTTGGTGACATCGAGCGGTATTTTCATCGCGATCTGGGCCTGTTCGCCGCCAATGAAGGTGAGCGCGAGGAAAAGGCCTGCAATTAATATTCCAATTGGGTTCAGCCGCCCGAGGAAGGCGACGATGATGGCGGTGAAGCCGTAACCGGGCGAGATGCCCGGCTGCAGGTGTCCGATGGGGCCGGCGACCTCGATGATCCCCGCAAGGCCGGCGAGCGCGCCCGAGATCGCAAACGTCAGGAGGATCAGCTGGTTGGAATTGAAGCCGCCGAAGCGGGCGGCGCGAGGGGCTGCGCCGACCACGCGGATTTCGAAACCCATGAGGGTCTTGCCGAGCAGCACGGTTGCGGCGGCGACCACGACCAGGGCGATGATCGCGCCGAGATGCAGCCGGCCGCCCTCGATCAGGATCGGCACGGTCGCCACCGGATCAAACTCCGCCGTGGTCGGGAAATTGAAACCGGCCGGATCGCGCCAGGGGCCGCGCACGAGATAGTCGAGAAAGAGTTCGGCGACATAGACCAGCATCAGGCTGGTGAGGATTTCGCTGGCGCCAAACCTGACCTTGCAGATCGCCGGGATCAGCGCATACAGCGCGCCGGCTGCCGCGCCGAGCAGCAGCATGGCCGGCAACACCCAATACCCGGCATCGGTGCCTTGCGTCTTCACGGCCAGCCAGCTGCCGGCGACCGCGCCGATCAGGAACTGTCCTTCGGCTCCGATATTCCAGACATTGGCCAGATAGCACAGCGACAGCCCGATGCCGATCATCACCAGCGGCGTCGCCTTCACCGCGATTTCCTGCAGCGAATAGCTGTCGGTCAGGGGGTCGATGAAGTAGACGATCAGCGCGGAAACCGGATTCTTGCCGAGAATCGCAAACAGGATGCTCATGGTCACGATCGTCAGGGCGATCGCGATCAGCGGCGAAACCAGCGCGATGGTGTTCGATCGCTCGGCGCGCTTTTCAAGCACCAACTGCATGCGCCGCTTCCCTCTCGTCCAGGCTGCTGCCGCCCATCAACAGGCCGAGTTTCTCGCGGCTGGCCTGTGCGGTCGCCATCGGTTCAGAAAGGTGGCCGTGGAACATCACGGCAATCCGGTCGGTGATCTCCGTGAGTTCATCGAGATCCTGGCTCGTCACCAGCACCGCGGCGCCGCCGGTTGCGAGGTCGAGCAGCGCCTGCCGGATCACGGCCGCCGCGCCGGCATCAACCCCCCAGGTCGGCTGACTGACCACCAGCACGGCAGGTTTGCGGAGGATTTCGCGGCCGACGATGAACTTTTGCAGATTGCCGCCGGACAGGCTCGCGGCCTCCGGATCGCGCTTGGCCTTGCGTACGTCGAAGGCCGCGGTGGCGCGGTCGACCGTCGACAGCATCGCGGCGGTGTTGACGAAACCGTGCTGGACCATGCCGCTGGCGGCATGGCCGGTCAAAAGCGCATTCTCGGAAAGTTTCATGCGCGGCGCCGTGCCGTGACCGAGGCGTTCCTCGGGCACGAAGGCCGCGCCAAGCTTGCGCCGCTGCGTGATCGACAGATGCCCGGCCGCAATACCATCGATCACCACGGTGCCTGGATCCTGGGACAGCCGCTCGCCGGAAAGGGCCGCGAAAAACTCATCCTGACCATTGCCGGCGACGCCGGCGATGCCCAAGATTTCACCACCTTTGAGCTCGAGCGAGATGTGCTGGAGCCTGACGCCGTGCGGATCGTCGGGCTCCAGGCTGAGATCGTTGACGACCAGCCGCGGCACCGTGGTTTGCCTTCCCGCGGCGGCTTTGACTTCCTTGATGTCGGCGCCGACCATCATGCGCGCCAATGAGGCCGCGGTCTCCAGTTGCGGATTGCAGGTTGCGATCTTCTTGCCGCCGCGCAGGATGGTGGCGGTGTCGCAGAGCCGCTTCACCTCCTCGAGCTTGTGGCTGATGTAGAGGATGGCGCGACCCTCGGCCTTCAGGCGCTCCAGCACGACGAACAGTTGATCGGCTTCCTGCGGGGTCAGCACCGCGGTCGGCTCATCGAGGATCAGGAATTTGGGATTCTGCATCAGCGCCCGCACGATCTCGATGCGCTGGCGTTCGCCGACCGACAGTTGCCACACCTCGCGCTTCGGATCGAGCGGAAGCCCGTAAACATGGGACACTTCCTGCAGCCGGGCCGACATGTCCTTGAAGGATTCCTTGCCGTCGAGACCGAGCGCCACGTTCTCCGCGACGGTGAGGTTGTCGAACAGCGAGAAATGCTGGAACACCATGCCGATGCCGCGGGCGCGGGCCTCCGACGGTCCGGACAGCACCATCTTCTCACCCTGCCAGCGCATCTCGCCTTCGCTGGGCTGAATCAATCCGTAGACGGTCTTGACCAGGGTCGATTTTCCGGCGCCGTTCTCGCCAAGCAGCGCATGGATCTGCCGGGGCCAGATATCGATATCGATCGCATCATTGGCGAGAAAATTGCCGTAGCGCTTGGTCAATCCCACCGTCTGAAGCAGCGGCGTTTGGCCGGAACGCAGTTCGGCAGGCGTCGAATCCAACATTCGGTGTCACGCAGGGTGCGGAGAAATGACTGCCTCAATACTGGGCTAGTTTGGACCCCGGCGTAAGTAGGGAAAAAGCGCCAGCGTTTGCCCAACTCTTCGGCAGGCCGCAGTCCCTGGAATTTCCCGTGGAGTTTCCTCGGCTTTTCCCGTCGACGCGCCCCGACGGCGATATTGCCTCTCGGAGGATATTCGACAGCGAATGGCGTGTTGCAAAATTGTGACGGTCGACACAATTCGAAACTACCGAAGCAGGCCTGCCGCTTATATGAGCAGTATCATCGCATTGTGTGCATCGGCCGCCGACGTCAATTTGCAGCAACGGGGCGCGTTGCTGCACCGCGCAAGACAATCGGGAAAAGCCAATAGAATTGGTCACAACCGCGATTCCGCTCGTCTCCCTCCAGTTGTAGCGGGCCTTTCAATTTCGCGTCCGCATCCTGCCCCAGCGGCTGATGTGCCGGGTTTGCTTGATGAAACTTGGGGCAGGCCATGGGAAAAGTTGAGGCTTCTCACGCTCGGCGAACGGCGCAAGTGTCGCCCCAGGGCCTCGATCACCTGATCGTTAACTTTGGGGGTATTTACAATGTCATATCGTCACGGAGCAGTTGCAGCAGCGGCGCTGTCGATTGCCATGCTTGCGCCAGCCGGCTTCGCCAGCGCCGCGGATTTGCCGGTCAAGGCCAAGGCAAAGCCGATCGCGGATGCGCCGTTCTTCTTCGTGATCGATGACCGGCTGACCTATTCGTGGATGCCCAAGGGCACCGATCCCGGCCAGTTCAGCGTCAATCCGAACGGGACGATCAATGGCACGACCGCGAAGAGCGTGTATTCGTTCACGCATTTCGACGCGTGGGCCTACGGCACCAACTTCTTCACCATATCGATGTTCAAGTCGGATCATAACGATCCTGCCTCGCCCTGTATCGCACCGGGTCTCACCTCCAGCTTCGGCGCCGGAAATTGCGCCGGCGCAACTGAAATCTATGGCCTGATCCGCAGCACGTTCGGCTGGAACGAAATCTTCAACACCAAGGCCTTCACCGTGGGGCCGCTGCATAACATCTCGTTTGAGGTCGGTGCCGACGGTAATTCGGAGAACAACTACCTGGCTCCGGCCAAGCGTGACTTCGTCGCCGGTCTGCAGTTCGCCTTCGACCTTCCCTACAAGGGCTACTTCAACGTGGCGCCTCTGGCCTACAAGGAAATCAACCACAACGCCTTCAACCAGTGCGGCACCGTCTTCGCGTTTGGCCCGGTTCCGGGCTTCAGCTGTAACGCCGACGGCAACACTGAATTCAAGACCACTTGGGCGGTCGAGACGAATTACTACATGGATCTGGGCTTCATGCCCGAAAACATGCAGCTCTTCTCCATCAGCGGTCGCTTGGCCTGGTATGGCCCCAAGGGTGACGCCAACGGCCTGCCGGCGTTTTCCGGTGTCGGACGGTTCAGCAACGCCACCAAGACCGAGTTCAACAGCGAACCAATCCGTCTGACCTTCGACGCCAGCAAGGCGGTCATGGGTCCGAAGTACTCTCACTTCGTCGACCTGTGGGTCGCCTACCGCTACTGGCAGAACAAGTTCGGCCTCGATCACAACGCCGCGCCGGGTGTCTGCACCATCGCGGCAACCGGCCAGAGCACCAACAGCTGCACCGAATCGACCGTCTATACCGGCATCACGGTGAAGTTCTAAACGCCTGGTCGACCTCGATACGATGGCGCCGCGATCATGCCGCGGCGCCATTTTCGTTTGCGTGAGACGGCTCCGTGGCGGCTATTTGTTCCAGACGCCTTGGTGCAGCGCCTCCGCCTCGTCCTCGAGCATCGGTCCCTTGACCTCGGTCGGGCGCTGTCCGCTCTTGAAGACCTCGCGGCAGGGCAGGTCGAGCGTCGGGTTCTCCGGGTGATTGCCGGTGACGCCGCGCAGGCGATGTTCGCTCAGGCCGTAGACCAGCCGGCCAATTCCCGCCCAGTAGATCGCGCCCGCGCACATCGCGCAGGGCTCAGCCGACGAATAAAGCGTCGCACCCTTGAGTACATCCGCGTTCAGGGTCGTGCAGGCCTGCGTCGCCAGCAGCCGCTCGGCATGCGCGGTGCCGTCGCGGGAGGGCATGTAACCGTTCTCCGCCTCGATCAGCACGTTGCGATTCTGATCGACCAGGATGGCGCCGAACGGATGATTGCCGTGGGTCAGGGAGCGGCGGGCGACATCGAACGAGCGGCGCAGAAAGAACTCGTCGAGTTCGGAACTGCCCATCTTCGACATGCTTTCCATGACCGCTCCTGCCGCCAGCATCATCATGCAGAGCGTGGGTCTCGCAGGCAAGCGCCTGGTATCAATGGCCCGCCATGTGCCGGCCGATCTCGGTGAGGTCGGCTTCGCTGGCGCGGGCCTCGTAGACCAGTTCGCCGTGGAACATCACGACCAGGCGGTCCGACAGCTCCAGCAATTCGTCGAGGTCCTCGCTGACCAGCAGCACCGCGGCACCGCGGTTTCGCGCGGCCATGATCTCGGCATGGATTTGCGCGACCGCGGCGAAGTCGAGTCCGAAACAGGGATTGGCGGCGATCAGGACTTCGACGTCGCCGCCGAGTTCGCGCGCCAGCACGGCGCGCTGCACATTGCCGCCCGACAGCGCCGCGATCGGCGTATCGGGCCCGCGGGTCTTGATCTTGTATTGCGCGATCTTTTTCTCGGCATCGTTGCGGAATGCCGCGCGGTTGAGCCAGAAGCCGCCGCTTGCGAAGGGGCTGCGGTCGAATTCGCGAAACGCGATGTTGTCGGCGACGCTCATGCCGCCGACACAGGCGTTCTTTAAGGGTTCTTCCGGCAACAGCGACATCTTGTGGCGGCGCATCTCCTCGCGATCGGCGTGATAGAGATCGCCGGCGACGCGGATTTCGCCGCTTTCGGCTTCACGCTGGCCGGCCAGCACCTCGACCAGCTGCCGCTGGCCGTTGCCGGAGACGCCCGCGATGCCGACGATTTCGCCGCCGCGCACGCTGAGCGAGACATTCTGCACCGCGATTGCGCCGGCGTCGTCCAGCGCGTTGAGTTTTTCCAGTTCCAGCCGCGCCTCGCCGACATTTCCGACCCGCGCCGGCTGAACCGTCAATTCTTCCGCGCCGATCATCATCCGCGCCATGCTATCCGGCGTGAGCTCGGCAACCTTGCCGTGGCCCGCCAGCTTGCCGCGGCGAAGGATGGTGACCTCGTCGGCGAACGCCATCACCTCGCGGAATTTGTGGGTGATCATCAGGATGGTCAGGTCGCCGTCCACGACCATGCCGCGCAGCATGCCCAGCACCTCGTCGGCTTCCCCCGGCGTCAGCACCGAGGTCGGCTCGTCGAGGATCAGGAAGCGCCGCTTCAAATAGAGCTGCTTGAGGATTTCGCATTTCTGCCGCTCGCCGGCGGAAATGTCGGAGACCCGGGAATTGAGCGGCACCTTGAACGGCATCCGCGCCAGGAACGCTTCCAGCTGCTTCTTCTCCTTGGCCCAGTCGACCACGGCCGGGACATCGTCCCGCGCCAGCACGAGATTTTCGGCGACCGTCATCGCGCCCACCAGGGTGAAATGCTGGTACACCATGCCAAGTCCGAGCGCATGGGCGTCCTTCGGATTGGCGATCGCCTGCTCGCGACCGCCGACCAGCACGTTGCCCTCGGTCGGGTGATAGTAGCCCATGATGCATTTGACCAGCGTGCTCTTGCCGGCGCCGTTTTCGCCGAGCAGCGCGTGGAACGAGCCCGGCCGCACCTTGAGTTCGACATTGTCGAGCGCGGTGAAGTCGCCGAACCGCATGGTCATGGCGATGGCGTCGACGCCCAGTGCGCCGCTCGGCAGCGGCGTTTCGCCGATGATCATGACAAGGCCTCGATCAGGTCGCCCGAGGTCGCGACCGCGCCGAACACGCCGCCCTGCATCTTGATCATCTTCAGCGCGTGGTCGTGATTGCTCTTGTCGGTGGCGGCGCAGCAATCCTCGATCAGCACGCATTCGAAGCCGCGGTCGTTGGCTTCCCGCATCGTGGTGTGGACGCAGACGTCGGTGGTGATGCCGGTCAGCACGATGTTCTCGATGCCGCGCAGCCGCAGCATCAATTCGAGGTCGGTGGCGCAGAACGAGCCCTTGCCGGGCTTGTCGATGATCGGTTCGCCCGGCTTCGGCGCGAGATCGGGGATGATCTCCCAGCCGGCCTCGCCGCGCACCAGCACCCTGCCGCAGGGACCGGGATCGCCGATCCCGGCGCCGATCTGGCGCGAGCGCCAGCGCTTGTTGGCGGGTAGATCCGTGAGATCGGGGCGATGGCCCTCGCGGGTATGGATGATGTGAAAACCCTGGTCCCGCATCACCGCAAGCAGCCGTTTTATCGGCTCGATCGGGGCGCGCGTCAGCGACAGGTCGTAGCCCATCTTGTCGACATAGCCGCCGATCCCGCAGAAGTCGGTCTGCATGTCGATGATGACAAGCGCGGTGTTTTCCGGGCGCAGGTCGCCGTTATAGGGCCACGCATAGGGCTCGGATTTGATGAAGCGCTCGGGCATGTCTCTACTCTCGGTTATGCGCTTGAGGTCATCGGGTGATCGATAGTTCCGCCGGCGCGCCGGTCAGCGTGCGTTTCGGCGAGCAGGTGATGATCATGATCGCCAATGTCAGGATGTAGGGCGCGGCGTTGAACAAATGATAGCCCGAGGTGACGCCGACCGACTGCAGCGCCGGTCCCAGCGCCGCCGCGCCGCCGAACGCGAGCGAGGCCCACAGGCACAGCATCGGGTCCCAGCGCGCGAAGATCACCAGCGCCACGGCGGTGATGCCCTGTCCGGAGGAGAGGCCTTCGTTCCAGCTGCCGGGATAGAACAGCGACAGGAACGAGCCGCCGATGCCGGCGAGGAAGCCGCCGACCATGGTGGCCCTGAGCCGGATCGCAAGCACGGAATATCCCATGGCTCTTGCGGCGTCCGAACTCTCGCCGGCGGTGCGGATCAACAGGCCCCAGCGGGTGGTCCGAAACGCCCAGTACAGGATCGGCGCCAGCGCCACCCCGATCAGGAACAGCACGTTGATCCGCAACGCCGCGCGGAGCTGTGCGATATCGCTCCACCAGCCGAAATCGATCGCCGGCAGCCGCGGCGCGGTCGGCTCAATCAGCGGCTTGCCGAGATAGAACGCCAATCCGGTCCCGAACAGCATCAGCGCGATGCCGACCGCGATGTCGTTGACGCGCGGCAGCGAGCAGATGCCGGCATGCAGCGCGCCGAGCAGCGCGCCGGTGACTCCCGCCGCGAGCACGCCGAGCCAGGGCGAGCCCGAGAGATAGGAGATGCCATAGGCGCTCATCGCGCCCATCACCAGCGTGCCTTCGAGGCCGAGATTGATGCGGCCCGAGCGTTCGGTGATGCATTCACCTAAGCTGACGAACAGGAACGGCGTGGAGACGCGGATGGCGCCGCCGAACACCGCGAGCGGAACGGTCCACAGCCCTATCGTTCCATCCGCCATGTCACGATTTCCCCTTCAGGAAGCCAATCCGTCCATACACCGCGTCGCTGGCGAGGACGAAGACGAAGATAATTCCCTGCAGCACCTGCACGGACGCATCCGGCAGCCCAAGCCGGCGCTGCAGCAGCCCGCCGCTGGCGCTGATGCCGCCGAGCAGGATCGCGACCGGAATGATCGCCAGCGGATTTTGCCGCGCCAGGAAGGCGACGAGGATGCCGGTAAAGCCGTAGCCGGCGGCGAGATTGGCGTTGGTGCGGCCCTGCACGGCGGCGACCTCGACCATGCCGGCAAGGCCGGCCGAGGCGCCCGCCAGAAAGCAGATGGTCAATATCAGCCTGCCCACGCCGAGCCCCACGATCTTCGCGGCGCGAATGTTGCCGCCGGCGACGCGGGCGGCGAAGCCGAACACGGTGTGATAGATCAGGATGTAGGAGGCGATGGCGGCGACGATGCCGAACACCAGCCCCCAATGCACGTCGGTGCCGGGGATCGAGCCGATCATGTTGGCGGCGCCGATCTCGCGGGTCGACGGCTTGTTGAGGCTGGCGGGGTCGCGCATCGGGCCCTCGACCAAATGGTTGAGGATGGCGAGTGCGATGTAGACCAACAGCAGACTCGAAATCGTCTCGTTGACGCCGCGGTACTGGCGAAGGCCGCCCGACAGCATGATCCACAGTCCGCCGCCGATCATGCCGGCGACAGCCATCGCCAACTGCACGGCAAGCGGCGGCGCCGACTGCATCAGCAGCGCGGCGGAAGTTGCCGCCAGCGCCCCGATCAGGAGCGCTCCTTCGCCGCCAATAATGACCATGCCGAGTTGCGCCGGCAGCGCCGTGCACAGCGCGGTCAGGATCAGCGGCGCCGCGCGCGTCAGCGTATTCTGCCAGGAGAACCAGGTGCCGAACGCGCCGTAATACATGTAGAAATAAAGGTCGAGCGGGCTTTTTCCTGATAGTGCGACGAACAATCCGAACACCGCGAGCGCGGCGACCAGCGCCGCGCCCGGGATCAGGATGTATTCAATGGTCCCGCCATGGCGTTGCAGAAACCCGGGATCGGCGGCCGGGGATATCGCAACGGCATCGGCGGGATCAGCAACGCCTGATGTCACGAAGTCGCTCCGATCACGCCTTCCACCAGATAGTCCATCTTTTCGAGTTCAGGGTCCTTCTGGCCGCGGTCGGTACCCGCGGCAATCACCGTCTTGCCCTTGTTGTCCATGATCGGGCCCTTGAAGATGGTGTAGTCGCCGGCAGTCAGCTTGGCCTTGATGTCGTCGGCGTGCTTGCGCGCTTCCGCCGACACCATGTCGCCATAGGGCGAGACCTTGACGATCTCTTCCTTCAGCCCGCCGCGATAGAAATTCGGGATCGCTTCGCCGGCCGCGATCATCTTGACGAATTTCGGGTACAGCGCTTCCCAGTTCCACTCCGCTCCGGTCAGGTAAGCCTTCGGCGCCAGCGGCGACTGGTTGACGTGATAGCCGCACACCATCGCGCCGCGGCGGGCGGCGTTTTCCACCATGGTCTTCGGTCCGTCGACATGGCAGGTCAGGACGTCGACGCCCTGGTCGATCAGGCTGTTGGTGGCCTCGGCTTCCTTGACCGGCATCGACCAGTCGCCGGTGAAGATCACCTGCGTCGTGACTTTCGGGTTGGCGAGCCGGGCGCCGAGCGTGAACGCGTTGATGTTGCGCAGCACCTGCGGGATCGGCTTGGCGGCGACGAAGCCGAGCTTGCCGCTCTTGGTGGAATAGCCGGCGACGATGCCGGAGATGTACTGCGCCTCGTCGATGTAGCCGAAATAGCTGCCGGCGTTCTTCGGGTCCTTGTCGGTCCACAGCCCGCCGCAATGCTCGAAGTGAAGCTTTGGAAACTTGTTCGCCATCTTGATCATGTGCGGGTTGTAATATCCGAACGAGGTCGGGAACAGCAGCGTCGCGCCGTCCAGATTGATCATCGACTCCATGGTCTTTTCGACGGCGTCGGTCTCGGGCACCTTCTCTTCCTCGACCACCTTGAGGCCGGCCATCTTCTTCAGCGCCGCAGCACCCTGCGCGTGCGCCTGGTTGTAGCCGTAGTCGTCGCGCGATCCGACATAGATGAAGCCGATCGTGGTCTCCGCGGCGTATGCCGTGCGAACGCCGAGCGTGCTGCCGAGCGTTAGCGCCGCGCTTCCCTGCAACAGATGCCGTCGTGAAATCCTGCCAAAACCCATGTGATTGCTCCCTTGGCGGACGCACCGCCGCTAAATCCGCGGCTTCGCCCGATGCGGCGGAGCCCGGCAGGCTACGTCGCAATCTTCATGCCAGAGCCTTAGGGGTAGGCATGTCCACATAAACATATGAAATGTTAGGGAATTTTGGTTGATAGGACTTTGGTTGAAAACTTGTGCAGAAGTATGAAAGACTAAAATTTAGGCGACATTTTTCGATTGTATGCAAGGGAGTTAAGCAAACCTTACCGGCCGATTGGGGCGTTGCGCTTGGTCGGCCGCCCGAGCCCGCCAATCGCCGGCTGATCGAGCCCGCGGAGGCTGCTACCGGTCACGACTTGCGCCATTCGGATTCGATGGACCGCTGGCCCCGAACTTGTATTGATCCCAAGGCCGCATTGCGCCGGCGCTACCGGCGTCATTGGAAAAGCATGAGTGAGATGATGGACAGCAGCGCGGCGCACCACGCCTTTCTCGGCGATGAGATCGTGGCGCGGATCAATGCGCTGGGCGCGATCTCCGAAACGCCGGAGCATCTCGCGCGCGTCTTCCTCACGAGGGAGCATCGCGCGGCCGCCGATCTCATCCTGTCCTGGATGCGCTCGGCTGGCATGCAGGCGCATCTCGACGCGATCGGCAACGTCTGCGGCCGCTATGAAGGCGAGGTTGCGGGCCTGCCGTGCCTGATGCTGGGCTCGCATTACGATACGGTGCGCGGCGCCGGCAAATGGGACGGCCCGCTCGGACTGCTCACCGCGATTTCCTGCGTCGCCGATCTGAACAGGCGAGGGCGGCGCTTGCCCTTCGCCATCGAGGTGACCGGATTCGCCGACGAGGAGGGCGTCCGCTTCGCCTCCACGCTGCTGGGCAGCCGCGCGGTCGCCGGGACCTTCGTCGAGAGCGTGCTCGGCACCAGGGATGAGGCCGGTGTCTCGATGCGCGAGGCCATGCTGCAATTCGGGCTCGATCCCGATCATATCGGCGCCGCCGCGCGCGCGCCCAGCGAACTGCTGGCCTATCTCGAACTGCACATCGAGCAGGGGCCGGTGCTGGAAAAGCTCAATCTGCCGGTCGGGGTCGTGAGCGCGATCGCGGGCGCCACGCGGCTTGCCGCCAGCCTGACCGGCATGGCCGGCCACGCCGGAACGGTGCCGATGGTTCTCCGCCGCGATGCGCTGGCGGGTGCGGCGGAATGCATCGTCGAGATCGAGGAGTTCTGCCGCACCGACGAGGACGGGCTGGTCGGCACCGTCGGCTACATCCATGCGATGCCGGGCGCGACCAACGTCATCCCGGGCGAGGTGTCGTTCACGATCGACATCCGCGCGCCTACCGATGCGCACCGCAAGCTCGCGGTGACCGATATCGTCCGGCGCATCGAAAACATCGCCAAACGACGAAAACTTTCGCTGCAGATCGACGTCACCCACGAGAACCGCACCGTGCCCTGCGCGCCGTGGCTCAAGAGCCAGGTGGCGGAAGCCATCGCCCGTGAAGGTTTTCGCGTGTTCGAACTGCCGAGCGGCGCGGGCCATGACGGCATGGCGATGATCGACATCGCCGACATCGGCATGATCTTCGTCCGCTGCCGCGGCGGCATCAGCCATCACCCGGACGAGCATGTCGAGACATCAGATGCCGATGCCGGCGCGCGGGTGCTGCTGCGCCTGATCGAGAATTTCAGGCCGCGGGGCGCGGCCGGAGGCGCGTCATGAAACCAGGTACGTTCGCTCGTTTGTTGTCCGTGATCGCTATCGCCGCCACGACGATGGCGGGGCCAGCCTCTGCCGCCGATGTGCAGGTCATGATCTCGGCCGGCTTCTATGCGGCCTATTCGGAGCTTGGGCGAGCGTTCGAGCGCGCCAGCGGGCACCATCTGGTGACGACGCGCGGGCCGTCGATGGGGGATTCTCCGGAGGCGATCCCGGCGCGCCTTGCCCGCGGCGAGGCCGCTGACGTCGTGATCCTGGATGGTGGGGCCGCCGATGAGTTGGCCAGGAAAGGTCTGGTGCGCGCCGACAGCAAGACCGAGCTTGCGCGCTCGCTGGTTGGCATGGTGGTCCGCGAAGGCGCCGCGAAACCGGACATCGGCAGCGTCGAGGCGCTCAGGAATACGCTGCTGGCGGCCAAGTCGATCGCGTATTCCGACAGCGGCAGCGGCACGTACCTGTCGACCAGATTGTTCGCGCAACTCGGGATCGCCGAACAGATCGCGGGCAAGAGCCGAAAGGTGCGCGGACCTCCCTCCGGCGAGCCGGTTGCCGCAATTGTCGCGCGCGGTGAGGCGGAGATCGGCTTCCAGCAGGTTGCCGAACTGATCCATACCCAAGGCGTCAGCTTCGTCGGCGCGATTCCATCCGAGCTGCAGCCGAATTTTTCCTTCGCGGCCGCGCTCACTTCTCAGGTCCGCGAGCCCGAGGCGGCGAGCGCGCTGATCCGTTTCCTTGCATCGCCGGAGGCGGCGCCGGTGATCTCGAAGGCCGGGTTGACGCCGATCCCGGTACGATAACTTGTCCAATCCGCCTGGTGGCGGTTCGTATCCGCCATGGCTCCGTGAGGCGTTCAGGGGTGGAATCGGGACGGGGCGCGGCCGGCCGATCTCCTGGCCTTGCGGCGAATCACGCTAACCATGCCCGGAAATTGTGCTAGGATTCGCCTGCGAGGCGGTCCGACGGCAACCGAAGGGGCATTTCTTGTACAAGAAAGTTCTTCTCGCCTTTGACGGCTCGATTGAGGGGCGGCGGGCGTTGCGGGAGGGGGCGAGAGTAGCCCAGCTCTGCAACGCCGAGGTGTTCCTGCTTGCGGTCGTGGAAGTTTCCGCGGGCGCGGGAACGCTCGAGGGCGGTTTCGCGATCTCGATCACCGAACAGGTTGAAATCTACACCAAGATCCTCGGCGAAGGCGTGGAGCGGCTGAAAGCCATGGGCTTCTCGCCGACGGCGCGGCTCGGCATGGGCGAGGCCGGGCGCGAGATCGCGGCGGTCGCGCGAGAGATCGACGCCAACCTCGTCGTCGTCGGCCACCGTCCCGACGGGCTGCTGGCGCGATGGTTCAGCTCGGTCGGAACCTACCTGGTCAAGAATCTCGGATGCAGCGTCCTGATCGCGCAAACCGAAATCGGCGACGAGGAATTCGCCCGGCTGCTGACGGGGTCGGCGGCCGAGGCGTAGTCGGGCCGGCAGGGTTCGTAGGGCGGTTGTAGGCGAAGCCGTAACCCGCCTTTTCGTAATCCGCCGCTTCGACTTCTTCAGCTTCGTGACGAACATACCGTTCTGGCCCACATGCGGTCGCGTATTCGTTTCTTCTTGACTGGAGGCACGCTGGCACGGAACGGCGGATTACGCCTTCGGCTCCAATCCGCCCTATGCGACGTGCCTTGGGCGGATGCCTTTCCCATTTCGGATGCGGTCATAGTCATAGATCGAATCGTAACAAACGCTCGTCGTTTTGCAAGTTTGCAATCCACAAGCGTCTACTTGCCGGCGGTCAATGACTGCGCGTAATCGTCGAGCAAGTTAGCGCACGTGGCATGTTGGTCGATTACCACGGGTGAGTAAGAAATCACCCTTGGTGGTGGTTGCTGGAACATGCGTTCGATCTTCTGGTGAACCACTTCACGATTGTGAGTTGAGAAACCGTGGGCCGTACCGAATACAGGTATCGACTTGAGTTGTTCTTCGGGCTTAAGTAGCGCGAGATTCTGGTCGTGATACCCGAAGCCAAGGAAGACGATGCACTCCGCACGACGCATCTCATTGCGAATGGCGTTGGTTTCGTCGGCGCCTCCGATCTGCTCGGTGTATGTCTTGATCCGTTCGGCGAGTATCGTGTAGTCAAACTTATCGCTGCCGCGAAGCGGTCCATAGGGCACCGGATTATTGGAAGACAGAAACGGCAAGTCGCCCACGGTGCCATATGGATGAATGATATTGAGGTCGCTGACGATTGAAGCCGCATCTTCCAGCGGCATCGTGTAAACGAGGCTAAGAGCGTTGATCAAGAAATGCTCAATGCACCGGTCGTAATTGAAAATGATAAAGGACACCGGTTCAAAAATCTCTTTGGCGTTGCCCAAGTTGATGCCGCGGCCGAGCATTCTGAAAAATTTCATGTACCAAGTGGCCTCGATCTTGTTGAAGGTCTCCTGGTAGCTGTAGGGATTGAAAAAGAGAGAGCTATTCGTTTCGGCGGTGAGAATCGTTTGTGCGATGGCGGCTTTTCCCACCCGCAGAATTATTTCGTTGACATTGTGCATGTCGAGAAAATCGTCGATTGAATGGGTCAACCGCACACCGTCGCGAATAGCCCATCCAGCGCGGCGGTAGGCATCGACGATTCCAAATCTGCGATGAAATTGACCTAGGAAGTGCATATCACCGTCCCCCTGATTGGGACCTGGCTCTGCGGCTTTGAAATCAAGAAGTCTCGTAATTCTCTTCGCTAAATCAATGCCGACAGGCATGCCAACTTCGTGGCTCGCGCCCGCGCCGACGATGAAAAGTGTTCTGCGTTTGAACATTCGGAACTAATAGCTGATTTTTGCGGAACTATCACCATTCCTCCCAGCCAGACATTCTGACTCAGCTCGTAGAGCGGATTTGAAGCCGAAGGCGTGATCCGCCGCTTCGACTTCTTCAGCTTCGAGACGAATGTACAATTCTGTCCACCTGCCGGCGCGTATTCGGAGCCCTACGCCAGCGCCGCTACGGTGACCGTGCAGTTTTGTTGCTGAAGACATCACCTCGACAGACCGGGGCCTTGCCGCAGTTTGGATCGAGCCGGATCGCCTCACTGGTGTCGGCGCTTGCGCGGTCGAGGTCGCCCTTGTTCCTGTAGGCGATACCCCGATTGAAGAAGGCCTTGGCGAATGTGGGATCGAGCCGGATCGCCTGATCGAAGTCGGCGACGGCGCGGTCGGGGTCGCCCTTGTCGCGGTAGGCGATCCCTCGATTGGTGAAGGCATTGACGTAGTTGGGATCGAGCCGGACCGCCTCATTGTAGTCGGCGATGGCGCGGTCGGGCTCGCCCTTGTCGCCGTAGGCGTTGCCTCGATTGTTGAAGGACATGGCGTTTTTCGGATCGATCCGGACCGCCTCATTGTAGTCGGCGATGGCACGGTCGAGGTCGCCCTTGCCGCGATACGCGACACCTCGATTGTCGAAGATCACGGCGTTTTTCGGATCGATCCGGATCGCCTGATTGTAGTCGGCGATAGCGCGGTCGAGGTCGCCCTTGTCGTAGTAGGCGAGGCCTCGATTGTTGAAGGCCATGGTGTATTTGGGATCGAGCCGAACCGCCTCGCTGTAGTCGGCGATGGCGCGGTCGAGGTCGCCCCTGGCGCGATAGGCGATACCTCGATTGTACAAGGCCACGGCAAATCTGGGATCGAGCCGAATCGCCTCGCTATAGTCTGCGATGGCGCGGTCAAAGTCGCCCTTGTCGCTGTAGGCGGAACCCCGATTGGTGAACGCCATGGCGAATTTCGGATTGATCTGGATCGCCTCATTGTAGTCGGCGATGGCGCGATCCAGCTCGCCCCTGGTGGCGTAGACGACACCTCGGCTGTTGAAGGCCATGACGTGTTTGGGATCGAGCCGGATCGCCTCATCGAAGTCCGCGATGGCGGGGTCCAGCTCGCCCTTGTTGCGATAACCGTTGCCCCGATTGGTGTAGTTGGCCGCCTGATTGCGCCCCGTCCATTTCCCGGAATCGATGCTCTGCGTGCAGGCAACGATCACGGGCCCGGGGTCCTGCAGGGTGTCGCACTCGTCAGCGGCGGCTGAATAACTCAGGGATATCATAGCGGCAAAAAGCGCGCTCCAGAATCTCCAATCCGTGGGACTCATGCAGTCTCCCTGAGCGACATTGGTATCCTGAATATGTGTCGGTATTTATTGTTCTGGTTCACGGCCAACTGGACAAGGTACGAATTACCAAAAGAAAAGCCGCCCGAAGGCGGCTCTTCAATTTTTCAAACCCGTAATCATGGATCAGACGATACGAAATGCAGGCTTTGACTTCCGACGATACGCCGGAAGCCGATTTAATCCTTCACTTTCGTCGATGGGCCCTCATCGCAAAACCAACGAAGCCGAACTGCGCCGATCAGGTCGAGGCCGCCGGGCGCGCCGCCCAAGGCGAGTGCCTCACCCTATAAACAGCGCAACGTCCCATCGGGCATACGAGTGGCTGGATGGCCCGTCCTTCTGATGCACCAGTCCTGATTTTGACCGCCGAAGGCGCAACGACCCCACCTATCGCGATGGCCGTTTGGACCGCAGCCGCCTAGCGCGGATGCAGGTGCAGCCATCGACGATATGACCGCGGAAAGAATAACAATTCCGAGTAGCGCAGCAGAAAGCTTTTTCATGACTACCTCCACTTCTCACGCCATGTAATAAATGGCGGTTGTTTTCATATCACCCGCAAGTACGCGATCATAGCTCTTGTCATCGCCATTTATGCGTTTGCGCGACCGAGTCCCAACGACCGTAAGGTCTATCAAAATTCGTGCGCTTTCGAAGCGTTTTTCGCGGTGCAAAATTCTTGATTTCGATGTCCACTATGGGATGAACACGCTCAAAGCGGAAATCCGCTAATCCGACGCTTTTGATCCTCAATGGACTCCGCGCTATTGTGGCTTGGGTGCTTAAAGCAACCCTGCTGCAACATGACACTTTAGGAAAAGCTGGCAGTATGATCAAAGCCCATGCGGTACCCGTGCCGTCCGACAGCGTGCTGGCGCCGCTCTATGGGGGTGCGGACCTGCTGGATGCGTTCGCGATTCACCTGCCGGCGGGGGCGGACGACGATCTCGAAGTGCTGGCGCGCGCCGGCTTCGAGCGGCCGGCGGGGTGGATTCGCGCACTGACGCGGGTGCGCGATGCGGTGATGGCGACGGTCGGCGTCAAATCGTCTCGCGCGATCGGTGCTGCCGCGGCGGCGCGGGGGCCGGTGATCGGCTACTTTCCGCTGCTGTCGAAGAGTGCGGGGGAGTTGGTGGTGGGCGAGGACGACCGGCATCTCGATTTCCGAGTCGCGATCCTGCTGCGCACGGGCGCGGCGGGCGGCCGGGAGCTGGTCATGGTGACGGTGGTGCATTGCCATAACCGGCTCGGGCGGACGTACCTGGCGGTGATCGCGCCGTTCCACCGCGCGATCGCGCGGGCGAATTTGGAACAGGCGGCAAGGGTGATGGAGGGCTAGATCGGGTCGACGGGGATGCGGAGGCCGATCGTCATTGCGAGGAGCAATTGCGACGAAGCAATCCATTCTTTCTTTCTGTTGCGCGATGGATTGCTTCGCTGAGCCTGTCATCGGGCGGCGCTTCGCGCCGACCCGTTGGCTCGCAATGACGATCTCATTTTTCCTCGCCCGGCCTGGCCGATTACCCCGCGGTCACATCCACCAGCTCCTCGCCATCCAGCACCCGCACCGCCTTGGCGCGGTCGAGATCGCCTTCCCACGCCGCGACCACCACGGTGGCGACGCAGTTGCCGATCAGATTGCCGAGCGCGCGCGCCATGCCGATGAACCAGTCGACCGACAGCACCAGCACCAGCCCGATCGCCGGAATACTCGGCACCGCGTTCAAGGTCGCCGCCAGGATGACGATGGCGGAGCCGGGCACGCCATGGGCGCCCTTCGAGGTGATCAGGGAGACGCCAAGCACCAGCAACAGGTCGCCGAACGACAGCGGCGTGTTGGTCGCCTGCGCGATGAAGACCACGGCGAGCGTGAGATAGATCGAGAAGGCATCGAGGTTGAAGGAATAGCCGGTCGGGATCACGAGCCCGACCACCGAATCCTTGACGCCGAGCCGCGTGAGCTTGCGCATGATCTGCGGCAGCACCGCGTCGGAAGAGGCGGTCGCCAGCACGATGGTCAGTTCCTCGCGCATATAGTTGAGGAATTTGAGGATGTTCAATCCGGCGAGCGCCATCACGCCGCCGAGTACGCCGAGCACGAAGATCGCGAGCGCGACGTAAAACAGGGCGACCAGCGAGACCAGTTGCTTGAGCGAGCCGACGCCATATTGCCCGACGGTGTAGGCGACCGCGCCGAGCACGCCGAGCGGCGCCACGCGAACGATCAACCCCATCATTCGGAACAGCACGGTCGATACGGCGTCGATCAGCGAAGTGATCTTCTCGCCCTTCTCGCCGCCAACCAAAGCGAGGCTGGTGCCGAACAGGATCGCAAAGAACAGGACCTGCAGGACGTCGTTGCGCGCCAGCGCGTCGATCGACGTGGTCGGAACGATGTTCATCAGGAAACTGCCGATGCCGCCGCCCTTCAGCTTATGCGCGTTGTCGGCATAACTGGAGAGCGCCTTGGCATCCAGCGTCGAGGTATCGATGTTCATGCCGTGGCCGGGGCCGAACAGATAGGCCAGCAGCAGGCCCACGATCAGCGCCACGGTGGTCATGGTCTCGAAATAGATCAGCGCCTTGACGCCGACCCGGCCGACCTTCTTGAGGTCGCCGGCGCCGGCGATGCCATGCACGACGACGCAGAACACGATCGGGGCCACGATCATCGAAATCAGCTTGAGGAAGGCGTCGCTCAGGATCTTCAGGCTCACGGCAAAATCGGGCACCGCCATTCCCAGCACGATCCCCAGGATAAGCGCCGTCAGCACCTGAACAAACAGCGACGTGTACAGTGGCTTTCGGACCGGCGCCGCCGTGGTGGCAATGGTCGTCATTGGACGCTCCCCAGAGTTCAAGAAATCTTGATCCAAAAACTAGCAACAAGCGTGCCAGCGGTCCCGATCGGCCGCGGGTCCATCGCCAAAGAAAGTGTTGAAATGCAAGGCGTTTTGCGCATTCTTGGCATACCATTTGCTTTATATTGACGCGGGATGACGCCCGTTAAGGGCGCGATGGGAGGCCTGCGAACTCAAATTTCCAAGGAACAAGAAAGAGGAGTTGCAAAAATGTCGAAAAATCTTACGCGCCGCCAAGCTCTTGCACTTCCCGCCGGGATCGCTTTGGGCAGCCTCGTAGGCCACCCGGCCCGCGCGGCAGACCCCGTCAAGATCGGATTGGTCGCAGCGCTGTCCGGGCAGTCCGCGAAGTCGGGCGAGGGGATCACACGCGGGCTCACGATCGCGATCGACGAAATCAACGCGAAGGGCGGTGTGCTGGGCGGACGCATGCTCGAGCTGGTCCGTCGCGACGACGAGTCGAACCCCGCCAAGGGCCAGACCGCCGCGCGCGAGCTGATCGACAAGGAAGGCGCCGCCATCCTGTTTGGCGGTATCGATAGCCCCGTTTCGCTGGCGATCGTACCGGTGGTGAACGCGGCGCAGGTGCCCTTCATGGGCGTATGGGCTGCCGCGACCAACATCACCCGCAACAACGCCAATCCAAACTACGTGTTTCGGGTATCGGCAGTCGACGTTCTGGTCGACCGCGCCCTGATCAAGCATGCCATGACCGCGTTCGGCACCAAAACGCCGGGGCTGATGCTGGTCAACAATGGTTGGGGCGAATCCAATCTGGCAGGCCTGACCGCGGCGGCGGAAGCCGCCGGCATCAAGCTTGCCGGTGCGGAAAAGTTCGAAGACAAGGACGTCGACATGACGCCGCAGCTGCAGCGGCTGCGCGAGGCCGGCGCCGACACGGTGATCCTGGTTGGCAATGCCGCGCCGGGCGCGCAGGTCGTGAAAACGCTGCAGAAGTCCGCCTGGACGGTGCCGGTGGTTTCGCACTGGGGCATCTCGGGAGGACGCTTCCCCGAGCTTGCGGGATCATGGGCGGGGAAAGTGCATTTCGTCCAGACCTACAGCTTCTTCGGACCGCAAAACGAGGTCGGCAAGCGCGTGCTCGCGGCGCTGATGGCGAAATATCCCGACATCAAGGGGCCGGGCGATGTCACCCCGCCGGTCGGCGTCGCCAATGCCTATGACGCCATGCAGTTGACCGCGCTCGCACTCGCCAAGGCCGGATCGACCGAGGGTCCCAAACTGCGCGAGGGCCTTCTCGGCATCGAAAGCTACCAGGGCCTGATCAAGAACTACACAAAGCCTTTCACGGACGCGAACCACGACGCCTTGAATGAAAACGACTACGTGATGGTCCGCTACAACGGAGATCAGATCGAGCCCATCACGGGCTGAGCGATGCTGGCGACCGCACTCGTCTCCGGGCTCAGCCTCGGCAGCATCTACGGCCTCATCGCGCTTGGTTTCACGCTGACCTATGCCGTCTCCGGCACGGTGAACTTTGCGCAGGGCTCATCGGTGATGCTTGGGGCCGTTGTTTGCCACGCCCTTGTGGTCGGAATGCACTGGCCGATCGCTGCCGCGGTCCCCGCGGCGCTTCTGGTCTGCGCGATCTGGGGCCTGGTCGTCGAGCGCATCGCGGTCCGGCCGTTCGTCGCGCGCGGCACCAATTCCTGGCTGATGGCGACCGTCGCGCTCGGCATCGTGCTCGACAATGTCGTGATGACGCTGTTCGGCAAGGAGCCGCGGGCGCTTCCATCTGCCTTGGCAGACGATCCCTGGGTGGTCGGCAATGTCGGCATCTTTCCGTTGCAGGTCTTGATTCCGGCGGTCGGACTGGGACTGGCCCTGCTGGTCCATCTCGGCATGCACCGCACGGAGCTTGGGTTAAAGCTGCGGGCGGCCGTCGAGAATCCGGACGCCGCGCGGCTGATGAGCATCGACGTGACGTTGCTGATCGCTCTCACCTACGCGGTGGCAGCACTGCTCGCCGGGATCGGCGGCATCCTGATCGCGCCGCTGTACAACGTCGCCTATGACATGGGGACCTTGTTCGGCATCAAGGCCTTCGCCGTGGCGATCCTTGGCGGCCTCACCAATCCCTGGGGTGTCGTGATCGCGGGCCTCGCCTATGGCTTGGTGGAAGCCTGCGCCACGACCTGGCTTGGATCGAGCAGCACCCAGATCGTGACGTTTACGGCCGTCATCGCCGCCCTCGCGCTGGCGCCATCCGGATTGTTCGGTGGTCGGGCCAGGGTGAGGGTATGAAACTCATTGGCATCCTGCTTGCCGCGGTGCTGGTCGCCGGCACTGTGGCGATTTGCCTGTTCGCGCCCGGCTACTACGCCTATCTGCTGGGAACGCTGGCCACCACCGCGCTGGTCGGCGTCGGATTGAATGTGCTGCTCGGGCTCGCCGGTGAAGTGTCGCTCGGACAGGGCGGGTTTCTCGCACTCGGCGCCTATGGCGTGGGAATTCTCACCACCAAGGCCGGCCTCGGCTTTTGGGAGGCATTGCCGCTTGCCGTCCTCGCGGTCGCGGCGATATCGGCGGTGCTTTCGATCCCCGCGCTTCGCGTTACCGGTCCTTATCTCGCGATGGTCACGATTGCCTTCGGCTTCATCGTCGAATCCGTCTCGGTCGAATGGCGCGATCTGACCGGCGGCGCAAGCGGCCTTGTCGGCATTCCCGCACCGTTCGGCACCGGCGGCACCGCGCTACTCGCTTGCGGTTTCTGCGCCCTTGCTCTCGTCGCCTTTCACGCCTTCGCGCGAAGCCCGCTCGGCCTGGCAATGCAGGCCACGGCTTCCGCGCCGGCCGCCGCGCGAAGCATCGGCATTGGCGCGCTGCCGGTGCGCACCGCGGCCTTCGTGCTCGCAGCGGTGGCGGCAGGTCTCGCCGGCGGATTGCAGGCTTCGTTGACCGGCTTCATCGCACCGAGTTCGTTTCCGTTCTCGCAATCGATCCTGTTTCTCCTCGTCGTGGTCGTCGGCGGCGCAGGCCGCACCCTTGGTCCGCTGGTGGGATCGGCGGTCGTCGTGCTGTTGCCGGAGATGCTCGCCGGCCTTGCCGAATACCGCTTGCTGGTCTTCGGAGCCGGCTTGTTGATCGTGCTTTGGGCTGCACCGGGCGGGATTGCGGGCGCCATCGCCCGTCTGGTAATGCCGGCGCAGTCCGTTTCCGATACCCGGTCCGATATCGGTCTGGCACTTGCGCACATTGCACGCGCTGGCGGCAGCCTGTTCGCCGAAGGCGTTCGTGTTGCGTTCGGCGGGGTCGTTGCCGTGGCCGGCGTCGACCTGGCCGCGCCGCCCGGCCGCGTCACCAGCGTGATCGGCCCGAACGGCGCCGGCAAGACGACGCTGCTCAATCTCATCAGCGGATTCCAGCAAGCGGATTCCGGGACCGTATGTGTTGGAGGCCGCGACGTCACGGGTCTACCGGCACATCAGGTCGCGCGTGCCGGTCTCGCGCGCACCTTTCAGACCGCGCAGCCCTTCGCAAACTTGAGTGTGCTGGACAATGTTCGCCTTGGCCTGTTGCGCGGCGCCTGGCGTGGCGAGGGATCGGCAGCGCAAGCGCGCGCGCTGCTGTCGCTCGTTGGCTATTCTGGACCGGAAGCCAGATTGGCCGGCACCCTTTCGCATGTGGATCGCCGGTTGATCGAGATTGCGCGCGCGCTTGCCACCGCGCCGGCCGTGCTTTTGCTGGACGAGCCGGCAGCCGGCCTCGATGACGCCGATACCGTCAGATTGGGCGGCCTGCTGCAGCGGCTGGCGCGCGCCGGCCTCGCCGTCGTGCTGGTCGAGCACGACATGGCGCTGGTGATGTCGATCTCCGATGAGATCGTCGTCCTCGATGCCGGACGCTGCATTGCGGTGGGCGCGCCGGCTGCCGTGCGCGCCGATGCCGCCGTCAAGGCGGCCTATCTCGGCGGCACGATTTCGGCGCAACCGGTAGCTGCGCGGGAGACCGGCCCGACCTTGCTCGATGTCCGCGGGCTTGGTGCCGGCTACGGACCTCTTGCGGTGCTCGATCAGGTCGCCTTGCGGGTAGGCCGCGGCGAGACCATCGCCATGCTCGGCCCGAACGGCGCAGGCAAGTCGACGCTGATGAAGGCATTGAGCGGCCTGATCCGTCCCATCCAGGGAACCATCGGCTTCGGCGGTGTGGAGTTCGAGCGGCTGCCGGCGCATCTTGTCGCGCGCGCCGGCCTGATCCTCGTTCCCGAGGGCCGGCAGGTGTTTCCGCAATTGACCGTGGCCGAGAACCTCCGTCTGGGCGCAACCCGCCGTAGCGATTTTGGGTTCTCCGAGATCGAGACGATGCTGGATCGTTTTCCGAAATTGCGCCCGCGCCTGCACGCCGCGGCGGGTCTGTTGTCGGGCGGCGAGCAGCAGATGCTGGCCGTTGCCCGTGGTCTGCTGGCGCGGCCCGATATCCTGCTGCTGGACGAGCCGTCGCTGGGCCTGGCGCCCGCGGTCGCCTCGGAACTGTTCGCGCAGCTTAGGCGGCTGCGGGAGGAGGGCATGACTTTACTGATCGTCGATCAAATGGCAGATCATGTGCTGGCCATCGCCGATCGCGGCTATGTGCTCGGCGGCGGCCGTGTGGTCGCACAGGGCCTGGTGACGGAGTTGCGTGGCGCAATGCTGGACGATGCCTATCTCGGCGCCCTTCCGGCCGCGGTGAATTGATGGACCTGGTCATCCGTGAGGCCTGCATTCTGGAAGGCCGCGAGCTCCGTACCGTCGATATCGGCATTGAGGGCTCAACAATTGCCGTGATCTCATCGGCTCTCGCGGCCGATGCGCCGGAACTGAAGGCCGCGGGCTGTCTGGTCGTCCCCGGCCTGATCGAGACCCATATTCATCTCGACAAGACCTGTATCCTCGACCGCTGCCGCATCGAAGAGGGCACCGTCGCCGAAGCCGTAAGGGAAACCGCGGTGGCCAAACGCAACTTCACGGTCGAGGACGTCTACGCGCGGGGCAAACGAACCCTGGAACGCTGCATCGCGCATGGCACCATGCGCATGCGCACCCATGTCGAACTCGATCCGGGCATCGGGATGATCGGTTTTGAAGCAGTCGAGCAGCTCGCGCGTGACTATGCCTGGGCGCTCGATCTGGAACTATGCGTGTTCCCGCAGGAAGGGCTCATCAACAATCCCGGCACCGAGGAACTCCTGGTCGAGGGCTTGCGCCGGGGCGCGCGGACGATCGGCGCCGTTCCTTATTTCGACAGCGACCCGCGCGGCCAGATCGACCGGATCTTTGCGATCGCGCGCGATTTCGACGCCGAAATCGACATGCATCTCGACCTTGCGGAAACCACGCAGGGGATGCAGATCGAATATGTCTGCCGCAAGACCGAGCAATTCGGCTGGGGCGGCCGGGTTGCGGTCGGGCACGCAACGCAGATGTCGCTGCTGCCGCCGGAACGCTTCGGTGAGATCGCGGCGCAATTGGCCAGCGCCGGTGTTGCCGTGACGATATTGCCGTCGACCGATCTGCATTTGATGGGCCGCAGCCACGACCATGCGGTCCCGCGCGGCGTCGTGCCCGCGGAGCCGTTGCGCAAGGCGGGGGTGACCTGCTCGATTTCGACCAACAATGTCCTGAACCCGTTCACGCCCTATGGCGACGGCTCGCTGATCCGGATGGCGAACCTCTATGCCAATGTCTGCCACGTGTCGCGCCCTGCAGACCTCGCCGGATGCCTCGACATGATCACGGGTGCCGCGGCGCGGCTGATGCGGCTCGACGATTACGGCATCGCCGTCGGCGGCCCCGCCGACCTCGTCTGTCTGGATGCGGGCAATCCCGCTGACGCGGTCGCGATGCTGGCGCAGCCGCTCTGGGGCATCAAGCGCGGCCGGGCGTCTTTCACCCGGTCGCGTCCGCAGCTTCATCCGCCGGGAAATTAGGCTTCCGCCCGTTCGGCTATTCCGCCGCCTTTGCGGCCTTCGCCCCGAAGACGCGCGTGGGAATCGGAAAACCGCAGGACGTGCCGTCGGTCACCTGGACCTGATCCTCCCACGGCAGGCGGAAGGTGCCGGCCACCATGTCCTGCATGAAGGTGTAGGGGCAATCCATCGCGCCGCCCTTCACCGCGACATAGCCGCGATGCCAGAGCTGGTAGATGTTGTTCTCGACGCCCCAGTGAATCCGCGCCTCGCGCACCAGATCGGGCCGCACCTCTGCCGTGATGATCTCGTCCGGACGTCCCGTCGTTCCATGCGCGATGATGCTGCCGTCGAAATTCACGATCATGCCTTCGCCCATGGAATCGAACGAGCCGTCGGAGCCGCACATGCAGACATTGGCCGTCACCATCAGGTTCTGGAAGGCGTTGGCCTGATTGGTGAAGCGCCAGCTTTCTCGGATCGGCGCGGTGTAGCCGGCGGTACGGATCATGATTTCCGCGCCCTTGTAGGCGCATTCGCGCGCCATTTCCGGGAACATGCCGTCGTGGCAGATGATCAGCGCAATTTTCGCACCTCTCGGGCCATCGATCACGGGAATGCCGATATCGCCGGGCTCCCAGGGCTCGACCGGAATCCAGGGATGGAATTTCCGGTAATAAAGCTTGATCTCGCCGTGGTCGTCGATGATCAGCCCCGAATTATAGGGGTTGCCGTCCGGGTTGAACTCCATGATGGAGAAGCAGCCCCAGATCTGGTTGTCGATGCAGGCCTTCTTGAAGGCGCCGACCTCCGGCCCATCGAGCCGGCACATGATCTCTGGATTGGTGTCCATCGACAGGCCGTGCAGCGAGTATTCCGGAAACACCACGAGGTCCATGGTCCCGAGATTGCGGCGCGCCTTGCCGACCATATAAACGATGCGCTCGGTCTGGCGTGCCAGCTCCTGTCTGGTGGCCACGACGGGAAGCTGCAACTGGACCAGCCCGATCACGACGCCTTCGGGCGATTTGTTGAGGCCGCCAAGTCCGTTCATGTCCGCGTCTCCTTCAACAGATTTCCTGAGCTTCCTGCTCATCCTGCAAGATGACGCACGAAACATCACGCCCAATGAATAAGCAAATGCTCGTCACAAAGTCTTCGCATAGGGAATGAGCAAGCCCGTGCGGAAAAAACAACTAACTGAAAATACGTAAGATTCCCAAACGCGCCGCCGGCCGAAGTCGTTGTACACAATGGCACGGGGCTTGCTTCGTTCATTCCAGGAGTTCTCTCGCCCGGGGTGCGTACGATATGGCGAACTCAAAGCAGCTATCCAGCGGCATCGTCGCCGCCGAGCCCGAGCCGATCGATCTCGACTGGTCCACCACCGCGCTCCTCATTATCGATATGCAGCGCGATTTCATGGAACCCGGTGGCTTCGGCGAAACGCTGGGCAATGATGTCTCCCAGCTGGCCCGCGCGGTGCAGCCGATCGCCTCCGTGCTGGAGGCGGCGCGCGACCAGGGGATGCTGGTCGTCCACACCCGCGAGGGCCATCTGCCTGACCTGTCCGACGCGCCGCCGGCCAAGATCGAGCGCGGCGCGCCGTCCTTGCGCATCGGCGATCCCGGCCCGATGGGACGGATACTGATTCGCGGCGAAGCCGGCCACGACATCATCCCCGCGCTCTACCCGCTCGACAGCGAGATCGTCATCGACAAGCCCGGCAAGGGCGCGTTCTACGCCACCGAGCTTTCCGACGTGCTGCAGAAATACGGCATCGAGAATCTCCTGGTGTGCGGCGTCACCACCGAGGTCTGTGTCAACACCACCGTGCGCGAGGCCAATGACCGCGGCTATCGCTGCGTGGTGCTGTCGGACGGCTGTGCCTCCTATTTCCCCGAATTCCACGAAATGGGCCTGAAGATGATCAAGGCCCAGGGTGGCATCTTCGGTTGGGTCACTGACTCGGCCGCGGTTCTCAAGGCAATGACACCGGAGATTTCAAGCAAAACAGCAGTAGGGGCATCACGATGAGCACGACAGCGACAGCGAGCAAAGGCGACTTCAAACCCGTGCTGTGGACGCCGGGTGACTGGAACGCATTCTTCGGATTTGGCACCAATATCCTGGTCAACATGCTGGTGCTGACCGGTCTGTTGCGTTTCGTGCTCAAGATGCCCGACAGTCTGGTGTTCGGCCGCATCCTGCCGGCGCTCGGCCTGATGATGTGCCTCTCGACATTCTATTATGCGTTCCTCGCCTACCGGCTGGCGCAAAAGACCGGCCGCAGCGACGTTTGCGCGCTGCCGTCCGGCGTCAGCGTGCCGCACATGTTCATCGTCACCTTCGTGATCATGCTGCCGGTCTTGATCAAGACCGGCGATCCCATGAAGGCCTGGTCGGCGGGCCTGGTCTGGGTGTTCTTCCAGAGTTTCATTCTGATGATCGGCGGCTTCATCGCGCCCGTCATCCGACAGATTACCCCGCGCGCCGCTTTGCTCGGGACGCTCGCCGGCGTGTCGGTGACCTTCATCTCGATGCGTCCGGCGCTCGAGATGTACATGACCCCGCAGATCGGGCTGGTCTGCTTCGCCATCATCCTGGTGGCCTGGTTCGGCGGCGTGAAATATTTCAAGGGCATTCCGGCCGGCCTCGTCGCCATTGCCGTAGGCATGATCATCGCCTGGGGTTCCAACATCTTCGGCCTCGGGCTCGGCGGTCTCAGCGTCAAGGGCGTCGGCGACGCGTTCGCAAGCTTCGGCTTCTCGGTGCCGATCCCAGCGGTCGGCCAGGTATTCTCCGGCTTCGAATTCCTCGGCGTCATCCTGGTGACGGCGATCCCGTTCGGCATCTACGATCTGGTCGAGGCCATGGACAACGTCGAAAGCGCCGAGGCCGCGGGCGATGAATATCCGACCACGCGCGTGCTGACCGCCGACGGCGTCGTCAGCCTGATCGGTTGCCTGATGGGCAATCCCTTCATCAACGCGGTCTATATCGGCCATCCCGGCTGGAAGGCGATGGGCGGCCGGATCGGCTACTCCGCCGCCACCGGAATCATGGTGGTCGTGCTGTCCTGGTTCGGCATCATCTCGGTGCTGCTGGCGCTGGTGCCGGTGGTCGCGATCTCGCCGATCCTGCTCTATATCGGCATGCTGATCGGCGCGCAGGCGTTCCAGACCACGCCGGTCAAGCATGCGCCCGCGATCGTGCTGGCGCTGACGCCGCATCTGGCGGCCTGGGCCAAGCTGCAGATCGACACCATGCTGGGGTCGACCCTCAACGCGGCGCAAGCTGTTGGGGGATTAGCCGCCGACAAGGTCGACGCGGTCAAGAGCGCGGCCATCGCCGCGCTGCCGCAGCAGGGCGTGCTCTATCATGGCTTGGAAGTGATGGGCGGCGGCTCGATCCTCGCCGGCCTGATCCTGGGCGCCATCGGCGTGTTCGTGATCGAGCGCGATTTCATGAAAGCTTCGGCGTTCGCGCTCACCGGCGCGGTGCTGACCTATTTCGGCTTCATGCACGGCCAGGCGGTCGGTTTCGGTGGCGGCTTCGGCGTCACTCCCCCCGTGGCGCTCGCCTACGCGGTGATGGCGGCCGGACTGTTTGCGCTCGGCAGGCTCGGCGCGGGCGTGCACTATGTCGCACATCCGGATGAGATGCCGCCGCATGCGGTGCCCGCCGAATAAGGAGAAACGACCGGCGTCGGCCTCTCTCGCCGACGCCGGGCCGACCCGCCGAAATTTCGCTCACGCCGCCACATCCCACAGTCGGGGCGAACCTCGCAGCAGCACGCTGCGGCCCCGGGGCGTAATCTGCGGAAGGCCCTCGACAATCTCCGCGAGCTGAAGCGCGATCAGGCCTTCGAGGGCGGCTCGATTGCGGCTGCGCGTGATTGATCCGGGCGCGCGGAGCTCTCTGAGCATCTCCCATTGATCGCCCGTGAGATCGTAATCCAATTCCGCGTTCATGGTGCCTCGAATCCAAGCAATTTGCGCGCGTGTCTTACGGAGACAGCGTGAACGGCATGCGACTGCAATGCGTCCGGATTTGGTTCGGGCGAACAAGTTTTCTTGAGTCGCGCCGCCCTGAATTCGCTGTGTCTTCCGAACTCCCGGTAACGCGACTGTCACATCAACGTGCCAAGAAGCCGCATCGATCGCATCGAATCATGGCGCGACACTGGATCTCGTTGCCCGAACGGATGAACGCCCTGGAAATCAATGCGCTGCACAAGACGCACCGTAGCAGCGTCCGACTGAGAGGCCTCGGGGTCGTCGTCAGCCTTGCGGTAGCGGCCGCGGCGATCTTCCTGCTCACGCACGCGCTGAAGAAGGTCAATTTCGACGAAGTGTGGGCGATCGTCGAGCGCACCAACACGGGTGTGATCGCGCTGGCCATGGCGCTGGTGGTACTTTCATACGCCAGCGTGAGCCTTTACGATCTGTTCGCGCTTCGCACCATCGGCCGCTCGGAAGTTCCCTACCGGATCGCGGCGCTGGCCAGCTTCACCAGCTATCCGATCGCCCACGGCATCGGCGCGGTCGCGCTGATCTCGCCGATCATCCGCTACCGGATCTACTCCTACAACGGCCTTGGCGCCGCCGACGTGGCGAATATCTGTTTCCTGACCGGGCTCACATTCTGGCTTGGCAACCTGACGGCGCTCGGGCTCAGCCTGTCCTACGAACCGGATGCGATCGGTCTGATGGAGTATCTGCCGCCGCAATTCAATCGGGTGGTAGCAGTGACCCTGCTGCTTGCAATCGGCGCCTTCGTGACCTGGAGCTGGATTTCGCCCAGACATCTCGGAACCAGGCGATGGCCGGTCCGGCTTCCGACGGGGCCGATGGTGCTGGTGCAGATCGCGATCGGGTTCCTGGACCTCGGCGCCGCGGCGCTGGCGATGTATGTGTTGATCCCGTCCGCGATGAATATCGACATCTTCCGCATGATCACCGTCTTCATCGCCGCCACGTTGCTCGGTTTTGCCAGCCACGCGCCGGCAGGCCTTGGCGTGTTCGACGCCGCGATCCTGCTTGGACTTGGCGGCGACAACGAGGAACCGCTGATCGCGGCGCTCCTGATGTTCCGCTTCCTGTATCACTTCCTGCCGTTCGTGACCGCGCTTATCTTGTTCGGCACGATCGAAGCCTGGCGCGGCTTTCGCGCCAAACATCAGTCCTGAGAAGGTTTGCTTCACACCGGCGAGTTGAGCTTGAGCCCGACCATCCCGGCCACAATCAACGTCAGGCAGATGATGCGGACCGGGTCGGCCGGCTCGCTGTAGACCAGGATTCCGACCAGGATGCTGCCGACCGCACCGATCCCGGTCCACACCACATAGGCCGTGCCGAACGGCAGCGACTTCAGCGCCACCGCCATTAGGCCGAAGCTGAGCGCGATCGCAAGCGCGGTTGCGGCTGTCGGCCAGAACCGGGTCAGGCCGTCGGAATATTTCAGGCCGAATGCCCACGCGATTTCGAGCAGGCCCGCTCCGAGAAGTGCCAGCCAACCGCTCACGGCGCCTTTGGCCCCAGTGGCAGCCTCAGCACCGCATATTGCGCATAACCCAAATACGGGCGTTCGAAGTTCAGATCGGCCCCGGTGCCGCTGGCCATCGCCGACAATTCGCAGGCGAGATCGTCGCGCGGCGTGACGTCGAACAGCGCAAGCCACCGCAACAGGGCCGCACGCGCCAGATCAGGCATCCGCTCCTGATTGCCGAAGTCCACGATGTGGAGGCGGCCGCCGGGCGCCAGCCGCTGCGTCGCCGCCTCGATGGCGCGGCGCCAGTCCGGGATCATCGAGAGGCTGTAGGAAATCATGATGCGATCGAAGGCGGCAACGCCGAACAGCGCCTGCGGGTCGAACGCCGTGCCGTCGCCATGCGAGATGCGGATGCGATCCGTCATGCCGCGGCACAAAATGGCCTGTGACGCGGACGCCAGCATTTCGGTCGAGACATCGATGCCGAAGAATTGCGCTTCGGGAAAAAGCATGGCGGCGTGCACAAGGTTCCTGCCGGTTCCACAGCCGATCTCCAGCACGGTCGCGCCGGCTGCGGGCTCGAGGCGGACAATCAGCCGGTCGCGGCCGAGCAGGTAGTATCGCCTTGTGAGGTCGTAGATGTGGCGCTGCCAGCGATACATCCGGTTCATGCGGCCGGTGGCCGCGGTCGGCCAAGCGGCCTCTGCGCCGATATCGGGCGAAGTGGCAGACATTCGTGCACCTCGGAATCGAAGATGTCGCCGACTTCCTTCGGATGTTCGCGCGACAAAGGTATGACAGCGGCCGTCGCTTCGCCGATCGCGGCGAAAGATGGGCGAACGCGCAGTTGCTCACGCTGTTATCGTTCGCTTCGCGTGTCGCAAAACTGCAGTGAGCGGGCGATAGCCTGATCGAATTGCTGATTCGAGGAATGGATGAACACGCAATTGATCGCGGACGCGGTCCGCAACTCCCGTGGCGCGACCGAGGCGACGGTGTGGGACAGGCTCTTCGCGTTGTGGTTTCGCCGACTGGTCTACACCCAGATCTGGGAAGATCCGGAAGCCGACCTTGCCGCGCTGCAATTGCCCTTGGGATCGACCATCGTCACCATTTCCTCCGGCGGATGCAACGCGCTGTCCTATCTCACCGCGCAACCGGCCCAGGTCTACGCCGTCGACCTCAACGAGGCGCACCTCTCGCTGCTCAAGCTCAAGCTTGCCGGGCTTCGGGCTTTTCGCAGCTATGCCGAATTCTGGCAGTTCTTCGGCGAGGCGGCCTCGCGCGCCAACACCGGACTTTATCGCGAGCGGCTGTGGCCGGTGCTCGACGCCGAGGCGCGCGCCTATTGGGACAAGCGCAATATCATCGGCCGGCCGCGGCATGCCTATTTCACCGACGGATTCTATCGTCACGGCATGCTCGGCCGCTTCATCGGACTCGCGCATCTCGTGGCGAAGGTCGCCGGGATCGATCTGGCGGCGTTGCTGAACGGCAAATCCGACGCTCCCGAGCGGCTGCAGGCGCTGGATCGGCTGCATTGGCTGTTTCATTCGCCGCTGGCGCGGCTGTTGACGGGAACGCCGGCGTTGCTGTTCAGCCTGGGTATCCCGCCGCAGCAGCGGGCGCTGCTGGGCGCGGATGCTCCGCTCAACGAAGTGCTGCACGAGCGGCTGTTGCGCCTGATCAATGGACATCCCAACGACACCAACTATTTCGCCTGGCAGGCGCTGCATCGCAGTTACCCCGGTCCCGGCGACACTTGTCTGCCGCCCTATTTGCAGCGCCGCCAGCATGAGCGGATGCGCGACGGCGCCGGCTTGATCATTCCGGTGCACGCCAACCTGCGGACGTTCCTCGAAGGCCTTCCGGCGCGCGAGGTCGATGCCGTGGTGCTCTTGGATTCGCAGGACTGGATGGCGCGTGAGGAGATCGCCGCACTCTGGAACGCCATCGATCGCACCGGCACCGACCAGGTTGCCGTGATCTTCCGCACCGCAGGCGCGCGGTCGCCGCTGGAGAGTCCGGAGCTTGCCCCCTTGCAGGAAATCTGGCGTCGCGACGAGGAACGCAGCGCGATCGGATTCGAGCAGGATCGGTCGGGAATTTACGGCGGCTTTCACTGCTACGTCCGGCGGTGATCGGAGTGGTTGCCCATGACTCGAGCTTCGTCGGCAGTCATTCAAGGATTGTCAGTGAGGTCTTTCTGCATGAAGACGCTGAGCGGGTCTGCCCGGTAGTCGCCGAACGGATCGCGCAGCCTGAAGCCGGCTCGCGCGTAGAGACCAAGCGCCGCATGATTCTGCACCCCGGTTTCCAGCCTGAGCGCGTGCACCCCCTCGTCGCGCGCATGCGCTTCGAGTGCTGCCAGGATGATCCTGGATATGCCCTGACCGCGTGCGGCCGGGATGACCCACATCCGCTTTAGTTCCGCGGAAACTCCGTCAAGCGCGAGCGCGCCGGTTCCAACCGCGCGGCCGTTTGCATCACGGACTACCAGGAAACGAACGTTCGACGCCTGCAGCGCACTCAGCGGCATGTGATGATTGCTCTCGACCGGGTAGAGGCTCGCCGAATGCTGCTCTCCGTCGCGCAGGAGCATCATGATCTCCGGCTGCGATGGATCTTCAAGGGCAATTTTCAGTCCTGTCTCAGCGATCATTTCTCTTGCCGAATGTCCCGATTCCGCTGCCACCCGCTACTTCACCTCGACCTTGGCCTGCTCGGCGACTTGCTTCCAGATCGCGATGTCCTACCGGATAAAACTTGCAAACGCTTCGGGCGAACTGCCGACGGTCTGCATTGCCTGCTGCTCCAGCAACTCCCTGGTTTCCGGGTCCTTCAGCGCCGCCACGATCTCGGCATTGAGCTTGCTGATGATTGCGGGCGGCGTGCCGGCGGGCGCCAGGATGCCGTGCCAGGCGATGGCGTCGAAGCCGGGATAGCCGCTCTCGGCAATCGTCGGCACATCGGGCGCAACCGGCGAGCGCTCCTTGCTGGTCACCGCCAGCGCCACCAAGGTGCCGGCGTGGATGTGCTGCAGCGCCGAGATCGGATCGGAGAACACCACCTGCACATGGCCGGCGAGCAGGTCAGTCACCGCGAGCGCGGTGCCGCGATAGGGAATATGCGTCATCCGGATGCCGGCCCTGAAGTCGAACAACTCGGTGACGAGGTGATTGGCGGCGCCGACGCCTGTCGTGCCATAGTTCAATTCGCCGGGCTTGCTTTTGGCGAGCGCGACGAACTCGCCGACGGTTTTGACGGCGAGCGCGGGACTGACCACCATGATGTAGGGATAGGACGTGGTCATGGTAACAGGCGCAAAATCCTTCAGCGGGTCGTAGGGCAGGCTCTTGTAGACTGCCGGGTTGATCGAAATCGGCCCGGATTGTCCCATCAGCAGCGTATAGCCGTCGGGCGCGGATTTGTTGACGAGCTCAGTGCCGATGATCGAACCTGCGCCGCCGCGATTCTCGATCACGATTGGTTGCCCGATGGTCTCGCCAACGCGCTTGGCGATGACGCGCGCGACCGAATCGGCACCGCCGCCGGCGGCATAGGGCACCACCAGCCGGATCGGATGCGACGGATAGTCGTCGGCGCGCGCGGCGCCCGCGCTCGCCAGCGCAACGGCCAACGCGAGCAGCCTCGAATGGATGCGCATCGCACTGGCCTCCCCAGATTGTCTCGTTCCGGCGCGTGCGGGCGGCGGGTCTTGTTCTTGCCGGTCGCAGCATAGGGCAAATTTTCGTGGCTCGTCTACGTCAGGCGCGCCTTGTGCTTTGGCACGCCGCAGCGGATGCTCGCGGGCAAGTCTTGAGGGGAAACCATGCTGCATAAATCCGATGTTACCGAGAGCCTCGCGCGCTTCATCGTCAGCACGCGATGGGAGGACATTCCAGCGCCGGTGCGGCATCAGGCCAGGCGTTCCCTGATGAATTTTTTTGCGGTCGCGCTGGCGGGTTGCCGCACCTCGCCGGTCGAGATCGCGCTGCGCTCGCTTTCCGAATTCACGGACAGCAGGCAGGCGACCGTGGTCGGGCGGCCCGAGCGCGTCGACGTGCTGAGTGCGGCATTCCTCAACGCGGCCTCCGCCAATGTCCATGATTACTGCGACACCCATCTGCGGACCGTGATCCATCCGACCGCGCCGGTGGCGCCTGCCGTGTTGGCGCTCGCCGAATGGCGACGGCTGAGCGGGCATGAATTGCTGCTGGCCTTCATCCTCGGCAACGAAATCCAGGCCCGCATTGGACTGGCGATTTCGCCGAGCCACTACAACCGCGGCTGGCACATCACCTCGACCTGCGGCGTGTTCGGTGCGGCGGCCGGCGCCGGCAAGCTCGCCGCGCTCGACGAGCGCCAGATGGTCTGGGCGCTCGGCAATGCGGCCACGCAATCCGCCGGCCTGTGCGAATGCCTGGGCACGCCGGCGAAGAGTCTGAGCGTCGGCAACGCCGCGCGCAACGGGTTGTGGTCGGCGCTGCTGGCGGAAAAGGGGTTTGACGGGCCGCCGGAACCGCTCGCAGGCCGGCAGGGATTTTACAATGCATTGGCGGAGGCTCCCGATCTGTCGCTGGTCACCGACGGACTCGGCGAAAGCTGGGAGATCATGGCGACGTCGTACAAGCCGTATCCTTGTGGCTTCGTGATTCATCCCGTGCTGGATTGCGTGCTGGACTGGCGGCGCGATCATCCGGCCGCCGAGGTGGCGCGCACCGTGGTGCGCGGCAATCCGCTGCTCGCGGTCCGCACCGACCGGCCGGATATCTCCACCGGCCGCGAGTCGCAGGTCAGCGTGCAGCACGCGGTTGCCGCGGCGCTCGTGACGGGCAAGGCCGGTATCGAGGAGTTCACCGACGCCAGCGTCAACGATCCCAAGGTGCGGGCGCTGCGCGGCAAGGTTACAGTCGAGCGCGACGAGGCTTTCTCCACCATCGCAGCAGCAGTCGAGATCACCACAGCCGACGGCAAGGTCCACCGACTTTCGCAGGCGGCGGCGCGCGGCAGCGACGTCAATCCGCTTGATGACACGGGGCTTGAGGAGAAGCTGCGAACGTCCGCCGCCGCCTGGGATGCGGGGTTCGATGCCACGTCGCTGATCTCTGCGGTCTGGGCGCTCGACAGGGACGCGGATGTTCCCGCACTCATGTCGTTGGCGGTACCGCGCTAGCTTCACGGCCGCACCGCCGGGGCTTCCATCGGCATGCCCTTCGCGCGCGACATCAGGTAGAGTTCGAGTTCGACCAGCTCCGGCGCGCCGTAGTCGTAAGGCTGCGCGCGGATGCCCGCGATGCAGCCGCGCAGCCGGTGCTGCAGCGAGCCGAGCGATTGCCATTCCAGCCGGTAAATCGGGTAGCCGGTCGGATGCGCTTGGGTGATGGCGGATCCGGCAAGGCGCTTGTCCCAATTGTCGTCGTGGCAATTGGCGCAGCTGAGATTGAGCTGGCCTTGCCGTTGCATGAACAGGTCGCGTCCTTGGGCGACGAACGGCGCAAGCGCCGGATCGGCACCGGTCTTGATGGCGAGACCGCGTGACTGCCGTGCGACGAAGGCCGTCAGCGCCAACAGCTCCCGGCTTTCGTAGGCCAGCGGCGTTGCCTGCTGATGCGTCGCGCGGCACATGTTGATGCGCTGCTCCAGATTGACGGGCCGGCCGAGCGCCTTGTCGAAGGCCGGATAACGGGCCGCAACACCCTTCATGCTCTCACGCGCATCGCCGTGGCAATCGGCACAGGCCCTGCCGGCGGCGCCGTTCCTGGCCTTCCACAGCTGCTCGCCGTCGAGCACCCACAGCATGCCGGGATTGGCGGTGTCGTCATTCTGCATCGCCTGCGTTTCCGGCGCCATGAAGCTGAAGCCACTTCGCCGCTCGGCTTGCGGGATTTCGCTCGCCGGAAGCGGGGAGACGGCCGCGATCAGCAGCAGTACTGCGACTATCGTGCATGTGGATTTCATTCGACCGTAATTGAAGCGGAGGCGGTCGTGCCAAAACCGTTGTCGCCGATCCACTCGAAATCGAACTTGCCGCTTTCGGTCGCGACCGTGAAGAAGCTGATGAACGGGTTCGCCGCGATCGCCGGAAACAGGTCGGCACGGAAGATTTCGGCGCCGTTGTAGCGGCAACTAAAACTCGTGATGATGTCGCGCGGGACGATCTCGCCCTCGGCGGTGCGGCGATAGCCGGTCTCCATGATATGCGACATCAGCGTCTTGATCTCGATGATCTCGCCGGGTTTCGCGCGCTTCGGGACGTTGACCAGGGCGGACGCCATCACAGCACCTCGTCGGTGCAGGCCGCCAGCGTCACCACCACGTCGGCGGTGGCCGACCAGAACGAGCCGTCGGAAAGCTGCGCGATGGCCGTGATCTTCTGGCTGTCGGCAAGGCGGATGCGGGTCGCAATCTGCGCGCGGCCGGCGCGGGGGCCGAGATAGAAATTGCCGATGTTCGGTTGCGGATTCTTCTCGTTGAAGACATGGATGCTCTTGACGTAGTCATCCGACTTCATCGGGCTTTCGACGCTGACGGTCATCGGCACGGTGTTGCCGTTTTCGACCAGCGGCGGAATGTCGAGCTTGACCTTGCCGGTCCGCACCGGAGCCGTACCGACGATGTTGCGGATGGCGGTGGCAAGCGTCGCAGGCGTTGCCTGCGCCGGCCGCAGCGTCACGATCGGCACGGCGCCGGCCACGGCTGCGCCGCCGGCGAGGCCGAGGAATTGGCGACGGGTGGATCGGTCCGGTTCGCGCATCTGTGCCTTTCCTATTCGCGCAAACTTGCGAGATAAGCCACGATATCCTCGATCTGTTCCGCCGACAGGATCGGCTTGCCGCGCCAGGCCTGGCTTACGCGCACCAGCCCCTCGACGCGATAATAGGATGGCATGATGGTCGTGGGATTGAGGCGCGATGCGTCGACCAGCCGCAGCCGAAGCTGGCCTTCGGACCAGCGGCTGCCCGCACCCTTGAGGCTCGGCGCCAGGTCACCCTGAAACTTCGTTTCGGGAAATGGCCCGGAGTGGCAGAGGATGCAGGTCGAACTGCGCTCCAGCACCAGCGCGCGTCCGCGCGTCGCGTCGCCCGGCATGCCCGTCAGCGATGTCGGGATCGCGTCGCCGACGACGGCATAATCCCGCAATCCCTGCTGGTCCGCGGCGCAGGGCAGAGTGAATGCCATGGCCGCTAGCCACGCGGCTGCAAGAATGATCGCTGACCTAGCCAAAGGCATCCACCGTGATCGTCTCGTACCAGTTTTGTGCATCGCTGGCTTCGCGCGCGCGCAACTCGCGCGGCGCATCGACGGGGCTTGTGGCGACCGCCTCGCTCTCGGCGAACAGGCCGTCGCGGGCCTGATAGATGCCCACTTGCGAGAACGCGTAGCCGGGCGCGATCGTGTTGTAGCAGGCACCGGCAAGCTTCGGGTTCGCCGGTGGCTTGTCCGCGATCAGGTTCGCCACCGCTTCGGCGCAGGCCTTGCCTTGCGCGTTCGCGGCGGATGCGGATTTCGGGATGGTGCCGCCGAAACAGGCGTCGCCAATGATGTGGATATTCGGCACCAGCTTCGAGGCAAAGCTCACGGGATCGATCGGGCACCAACCGGTGTTGTCGACCGCTCCAGCGACATCGGCGATGCGGCCGGCCTTTTGCGGCGGGATCACGTTGGCGACTGCTGCGGCGTAGTTGCCGAAATCGGTGACGATGGTGTTGATCGAGGGATCGACCGACGTGACCCGGCCGCCCTGCGACAGCGACACCCGTTCGATCATGCCGGGATAGAGTTCTTTCCAGGCATTCTCGAACAGACGCTGCTGCGGAAACGCGTCCTTGGCGTCGAGAATCAGGATTTTCGAGCGCGGCTTTTTCGTCTTCAGGTAATGCGCGATCAGGCTGGCGCGCTCGTATGGCCCCGGTGGACAGCGCGAGGGGCCCGCCGGCACCGCGAGCACAACCAGCCCGCCGTCGTCCATGGCTTCGAGCTGTCTTCGCAAGCGCATCGTCTGCTCGCCCGCCTTCCAGGCATGCGGCATTTTTGCCGCGGCCGCTTCGTCGTAACCCGGCAGCGCGTCGAAGCGCAGGTCGATGCCGGGCGCAAGCACCAGGCGGTCGTAGCCGAGCGAGGTACCGTCGGCGAGGCCGACCGTCCGCGCCTTCGGATCGATCTTCGTCGCGGCCTGCACAATGACCGTGACGCCCTCGGCCGCGATCTTGTCGTAGCCGAACTGCTGCGCCTCGATCTCGCGCAGGCCCGCGATCACCTCGTTGCTGAACGGGCAGGCGACGAAGGTCTTGCTCTGCTCAACCAGCGTCACCTGCGGTTTTGTATCGAGCCGCCGCAACGCGCGGGCGCAGCTGGCGCCGCCAAAGCCGCCGCCGATCACCACAATGCGGGCGGCGGATTGCGCCAGCGAAGGCGAGGCGAGCGCCAGCGACGCCGTCACCGCCGCGATCCCGCCAGCGACGTTTCTCCGCGTCATCAGGCGCAGCGCGTTCATCGGAATTTTTTCCGCTAATGGAGCGGCGGCCCGAAGGCCGCCGCCGTGAGTATGTCAGGCGAAGCTGATGTTCTGGTCCCGCAGCGGCACCGAGCGGATGCGCTTTCCCGTCGCCGCGAAATAGGCGTTGAGCACCGCCGGCGCCGCGACGCAGATCGTCGGCTCGCCGACGCCGCCCCAGACGCCGCTGTTGCTCGGCATCACGATCGTCTCCACCTTCGGCATCTCGGCGATCCGCATCGAATTGTAGGTGTCGAAATTGGTCTCTTCGATGTAGCCGTCCTTGACGGTGCATCCGCCATAGACGAGCCCCGTCAGGCCGTAGACGAAGGAGCCCGCGGTCTGCCGTTCGATCTGCGCCGGGTTGACGGCATAGCCGGGATCGATCGCGCCGACCAGGCGATGCACCTTGATCTTGTTGCCGTCGCTGACCGAGATTTCGGCCGCTCCCGCGACGAAGCTGTTGTAAGCCGCATAATGGGCAAGGCCGCGGAAGATGCCTTGCGGCGCCGGCTGGCCCCAGCCGATTTTTTCGGCGACGGCGTTGAGCACGGCGAGGTTCTTCGGATGTTTCGCCATCAGCTTGCGGCGGAACTCGAGCGGGTCCTGTCCCGCCGCATGCGCCAGTTCGTCCATGAAGCATTCGAGATAGAGCGCCGTGTGATTGATGTTGACGCCGCGCCAGAAGCCCGGCGGCACGTGGGGATTGCGCATCGAATGCTGGATCAGGAGATTGGGGATGGAATAGCCGATCGCGGCTTCGCCGGAAGCGTTCAGGCCGGTGAAGGCGCCCGGGTCCATGCCGTTGACCAGCGAAGCCGGACGCAGGCTGAACTGGATGGATTGCCCGGACAGTCGCAGCTGCAGCGCCGTCAGGTTGTTGTCGGCATCGAAGGCGCCGACCAGTCTGCAGTGCGTGACCGGATGATAGGTGCCGTGCTGCATGTCCTCTTCGCGCGACCACAACAGCTTGATCGGTGTGCCCGGCATCTGCTTGGCGATCGCGACCGCCTGCCGGACATAGTCGGTCTGGCCGCGGCGGCCGAATCCGCCGCCGACGATATGCTTGTGCACGTCGCACTTGTCGGCCGAAAGTCCGGACACTTCCAGCACTGCGGCGAACGCGGCTTCACCGTTTTGCGTTCCGCACCAGACCTCGCATTTATCCTCGGTATAGAGCGCGGTGGCGTTGAGCGGCTCCAGCGTGGCGTGGTTCTGGTACGGATAGTTGTAGACCGCCTCGATTTTCTTCGCCGCGCCCGCGATCGCGGCCTTGGCATCGCCGCTCTGGTTGCCGACGAAGGCGGTTTGCGAATCGTCGAGGCCTTCATCGAGCCATTTCGCGATCGATGCGCTCGAAACCTTGGCGTTCTCGCCTTCGTCCCAGACGATCGGCAAGGCATCGAGCGCGCTCTTGGCGTGCCACCAGGTGTCGGCGACGACGGCGACCGCGTTGTCGCCGACCTTGACCACCTTCTTGACGCCCTTCATGCCGGATATTTTGGCCTCGTCGTAGCTTTTGAGCTTGCCGCCGAACACAGGGCAGGCCTTGATCGCGGCGTTGAGCATGCCCGGCAGCTTGACGTCGATGCCGTAGGTCAGCTTGCCGTTGGTCTTGTCCACCGTGTCGAGCCGCTTGACGGGTTTACCGATGAGTTTCCAGTCCTTCGGATCCTTCAACTTGACGTCCGCCGGTGGCGTGAGCTTCGCGGCGGCTTCGGCCACCTTGCCGTAGGTCGTGGTGCGTCCCGACGGCGTATGGGTGATGACGCTGTTGGCGGCAACGCATTCCGAGGCCGGCACCTTCCAGTCATTGGCCGCGGCTTCGATCAGCATCACCCGCGCGATGGCACCGCCCTTGCGGACGTAGTCCTGCGAGGTGCGGATGCCGCGGCTGCCGCCGGTCGAGAAATCGCCCCAGACGCGCTTGCGCGCGACGCTCTGGCCCGGCGTCGGGAATTCGGTGGTGACTTTCGACCAGTCGCATTCGAGTTCTTCGGCGACCAGTTGCGCAAGGCCAGTGAGCGTGCCCTGGCCCATTTCGGAGCGGGCGACCCGGATGACGACGGTGTCGTCGGGCCGGATCACGACCCAGGCGTTGACCTCGGGCGAGCCGTCGGCGGCGCGCGCCGTGGCGGGGCCGCCGAAGGGAAGGTCGAGGCCGAGCGCAAGGCCCGCGCCAACGGCGGCGGTGCCGATGACGAAATGGCGGCGATTGAGGGAGGGCATCTGGTTCATGGCCATCTCCTCAAGCGTTCGCGGCGGCGTGGATCGCCTCGCGCACCTGCTGGAAGGTGCCGCAGCGGCAGATATTGGTGATGGCGTCGTCGATATCCTGATCGGTCGGCTTTGGCTTGTCCTTCAGCAGTGCGGCGACCGCCATGATCATGCCGCTCTGGCAATAGCCGCATTGCGGCACGTCGTTGGCAATCCAGGCCAGCTGCACCTTGTGCGGCGCGTTCTCGGGCGCCAGCCCCTCGATGGTGGTGATCTGCTTGCCGGCGGCGTCGCTGACCGGTACGCTGCAGGAGCGCGTCGCCACGCCGTCGATATGAACGGTGCAGGCGCCGCATTGTGCAATGCCGCAACCGTATTTGGTCCCCGTCAGCCCGATATTTTCCCGGATCGCCCAAAGCAGCGGCGTATCCGGCTCGACGTCGACGTCGAAAGTCTTGCCATTGATCGTGAGGTTTGCCATCGCGTTCCCCTTATGCTGGTCCAATCCATCGAGAGGACCTTGAAGGCGATGTTGGACCGGAAATCGAATCGGTTCAAATCAAGAAAAAATCAAGAATCCTCGATTGCGGGCCGGAATAAGTGAGTTGCCGGGGGGTGTGTGGCGGTTCCGGATCTCGATCGATGACAGGCGAGGCCGTCATTGCGAGCGTAAGCGAAGCAATCCATAGGGCAACAAGCGGAAAAAATTGCTTCGCTTACGCTCGCAATGACGGTGAGACATACGTTCGCGATCTCGCCGCGAGCGTCGCGCGAGGTATTCGTTTATTTCCCGCCCTCTGCAAACGAAGGGCGCAGGGAATGCCGGGCGGCCGATGCGCCCGATAGCCGTGTGTGCAATGGTAGTGGGTAGAGCGCACACACGTTAGCAGGTCACACCGGGATCACCCGGCATTCCCCACGCAATGGTTTTACGGCTGCTACGTGCTCGCCCCGGTGCTCCGGGCTTGTTGGCCACCGTCATCCGCGTGCCTTAACGCGAACTTGACACCAGCGTCGGGGTGCCAGGCCCACACGTCTTTGCCGTCCGCTTCCGGCGCCATTCGTCAAAGGCACCCTCGGCGTCCACCGCATCCCGCCCCGCGTTCGCGACGATCATGATACGCCCCTTTTGGTGGGGCGGGACGGTGACGAACATAGGATAATCCGAATATTCGGTAAAGCAGAATCTTTTTGCGACAAGGCCTTGACAGCAGGGGGCGGACAGTCCAGGGCGAACAAGGGTGATTTGCCCGTCGGCATGGTTTTCAACGCCGGCGAATGACGCGCCAAGCTTGGCGATGGCCGGCGGCCGCGCGGCTACTATTCGGCGCTGCTGGTGCGCGAGGGCGATGGCGTGAAAATCTTCGAAGAGACCGTCAACGTGGCATTGGCTTGAGCGGGGGGCGGACGGAGCGCGACGGCGTTGATTTGAGATGACGCGATTTCCGTCTCGCTACGCTGCGGAGGGACTCTCCATGACTTACGCGCGCCGCGCCACCCCCCACCCCCGACCCCGGATCAAGTCCGGGGCAGGCTCCCTCCCCACCACTCGCTTCGCTCGCGGGGGGAGGGGAGAAGAATGCCGCAACCTACTTCGCGAACGCGGGAAGTGCCGGCAATTTATCGATGTCGCGCGCATCGTGCTGGATGACGACGGTTGCCTTCAGGTTCGATGCCATTTTCTTGAGACGCTCGATCGAGGCTACCGTTTGGGCGCGATCGTAGTTGAACCACGGCACACCGTCCGAATCGTAGTTCTCGCGGAAGTGGACCGCATCGCCGGTAATGATGACGGGTCCCATCTGGGCCAGCTTGACGAGCAGGCTCTGATGGCCCGGGGTGTGGCCGGGCGTGCGCAGCACGATCACCGTGCCATCCCCGAACACGTCCTTGTCGGTGGGCTGCGGTTCGACCTTGCTGTCGCCCCTGATCCAGCTTTCGAATGGCTTGAAGTTCACGCCCTGAGCGGGCTTAGGCGCCGTGATCGCTTCCCATTCCTTGGCGCCGATCAGCAGCGTTGCCTTCGGAAACGAGTCGATCTGGCCGGTATGATCGGCGTGATAATGGCTGATGCCGACATATTTGATCTGGTCAGGCTTGACGTCGATCTTTGCCAACTGGTCGACCAGGCTCACCTTCGGCGCCACGTTGGGCATCGTCATGGCGTGTCCGGTATCCCACAACATGTATTCGTCGCCATGCTTGATGAGATAGCAACTGAAGACAAACTGGATCTTCAGCTCGCCATAGGCAAAGGTATCCGAAAAGCGCTCGTTGACGGCCGTGGGCGGCGGCGGGGTGCCGCAATCGAGCCGCGCCAGCGATACGTCGGGTGCCGCTTGCGCCGATGTCGCCAGGCCGGCGAACAGGCTGGCGCCGAAGGCGAGTATGGTCAGTGTTCGATTCATTGTTTCTTCCCTTGATTTTTCGGAGTTGAAGCGCGGCCCTCTTGCCCGGCGTGGCGTTCAAGCCGTTCGGCACCTTGGCCCGGCGATGGATAGCGCGCGCAGGATACACGCATGTGTCGGGTGAAGGAATGGCTGTTCGGGGGCACTCGACGGATGCCGGCGTTGCGCGGTTTTGCGCCCGCCACTATGCTCAGGCCCCGGCGCATACTGGCGCGCTGCAACAGGATCACCCCATGCCGGCCGCAGGCTTGGCTCCCCTCGACGAGACCATCACGATCGCGGAGCTGACGCGAGATCCCTATCCGATCTACCGGCGCCTGCGACGCGAAGCGCCGGTGTTGCGGGTCAAATCCGTGGGCCGCACCTTCCTCACCAAGGCTGCCGACACCAGGTACGTCAAGGACAACGCGGCTCTATTCAGCGCCGACGATCCCAACACGCCCATGAAGCGCGCCTTTCTCGCGCATACGCTGATGCGCAAGGACCACGACGAGCACCGGGCCGAGCGCATGGCGATGATGCCGGCCCTGATGCCGAAGACGATCGAATCCGACTGGGCGCCGCTGTATGCGAAACTGGGCGCTGAATATCTCGACCGGCTGCCGCGCGGCGAGGTGGTCGATCTGTTTCCCGCGCTCGCCGGGCCGATTGCCGCGCGGATCCTGGCGCATGCGGTGGGCATTCCGGACGCTGATGATGCGGACATGCAGCGCTGGTCGCAGAGGCTGATCGACGGTGCCGGGAACTTTGGCTGGACGCCGGGACCCTTTGAGGCGTCCGACATCGCCAATGCGGAGATGGACAAATGCATCCGCGCCAACGCCGAACGCGTGCGCGCCGAGCCCGATACCTCGGCGCTCTCCTTCATGGTGAACGCGAAGGATCCGATTCCGGAAAGTCAGATCATCGCGAACGTGAAGATCGCGATCGGCGGCGGCATCAACGAGCCGCGCGACGCGCTGCTGACGATCCTCTTCGGCCTGCTCACCCATCCGGATCAGTGTGATGCCGTGCGCGCCGGCGGCAAATGGCGCGCCGCCTTCGAGGAAGGCGTGCGGTGGGTCGCGCCGATCCAGGCGAGTTCACGGCTCGTCATGGAGGATACGGAGATTCGTGGGCACTTGATTCCGAAGGGCGACACCGTGATGACGATCCAGGCCTCCGCCAACCGGGACGAGGACGTGTTCGACGATGGCGAGAATTTTGACGCGCTGCGCGAGCCCAACCCTCACCAGGCCTTCGGCAACGGGGCGCATCATTGCGCGGGCGCGCAGCTGTCGCGGCGAACCATCGGTGTCATCCTGCTGCCCATGCTGTTCGAGCGCTTCCCGAACATGACCTTGCCTGATCCGGCCGGCGTGCGCTGGCACGGATTCGGTTTCCGCGGCCCGCTCAACCTGCCGGTTCTCCTGCAATAGCTCGTAGGATGGGTTGAGCCCTTCGCGAAACCCATCATCTTCGCTACGATCGATGGGTATCGCTTCGAGGCCGGGCAAGAAAAATCTTGCCCGGCCTCTTCGCTCCACCCATCCTACCCGCTACGCGCTGCCATTCGGTGGCCGAACACGGAGCAGGCCATGGATCCCTTGCCGACCGCGGACGCGGAGATCACGCAGTTCTTCCGCCGATGGCTCGAAACCTTCGCGGGCCATGTCCGCGAGGTCGACTACGCCTCGGCGAGGCCGCTGTTCCATCCCGATGTACTGGCCTTCGGAACCCACAACGATGTCATCCCGGGGCTGGATCAATGGGTCGCGACACAATGGGACAATGTCTGGCCGAAGACATCAGACTTCCGTTTCGTGCTCGAGCAGACCATGGTTCTTTCGTCCCCCGATGGCAGGATGGCGATCGTGATCGCGCCGTGGACCAGCACGGGCTATCATCCCGACGGCAGCCTATTTCCGCGTCCCGGCCGGGCCACCATGGTGTTCTCGAAATATGCCGATGGCTGGCTTTGCGTGCATTCCCACATGTCGCTCAATCGCGGTGTCCCGCAGGCAAGCCATGCCAACCGCCCGGTGAAGGGGTAGCAGCAGGTCGCAGGATGGGGTGAGTCCCTCAGTTGATGGTGACGCCGGCGTCCTTGACGACTTTCGCCCATTTCACCACGTCGGCCTGCAGGATTGCCAAAAACTCTTCGGGCGAGGTGATCAGCGGCTCGGCGCCCTGGGTCGCCAGAAAATCGATCATCTCCTGGCTGCGAAGGATGTCGGCGACGTCGGCGTTGATCTTGCGCGCGATCGCCATGTCGGTTCCCTTCGGCGCCAGGATTCCCCACCAGGGATTGACGTCGAAACCGGGGAAACCGGATTCGGCAATGGTCGGAATTTCCGCCGCGATGGCGACACGCCGCGCGCTAGAGACGGCTAGCGCCCGGACATTTCCGCCGCGAATCATCGGCATGACGGATGGGACGCTAGAGAACGCCGAGTCGACTTGTCCGCCGATGACGTCGGCAATGGCGGGCGCGACGCCCCGGTAGGGAACGTGCAGCATGCTGATTCCGGCCGCATCCTTGAGCATCTCGCCGAGCAGATGGTTGACCGAACCGTTGCCCGAGGAGGCGTAGGTCAGCGCGCCGGGCCTCGCCTTCGCCAGCGCGATGAACTCCGCAAGATTGTCGGCCGGCAGTTCTGGATGAACGATCAGAATGAACGGAGTGACGGCGAGCGTCGCAACGGTCTGGAAATCCTTGATCGAGTCGAAGGGAATTTTGGGATACAGGCTCGCATTGATGGCTTGCGAGCCCGCATAGGTCACGAGCAACGTGTAGCCGTCGGGCGCGGATTTCGCGACGGCCTCGGTCCCGACCACGCCTCCGGCGCCGGCGCGATTTTCGATCACGACCGGCTGTCCCCACTTTTCGCTCAAGGCCTGACCGATCTTGCGTGCAAACACGTCGGTGGCGCCGCCGGGAGTCTGGGGGACGACGAGCTTGACCATCTTGGCCGGAAACGGCTGCGCCGTCGCGGGTGCCGCCAGCGGGCAAACCCAGCCGAGCGTCGCAATCAAACTGATGAACCGGATTCCGGGGTGCACAGCGTTTCCTCCATCAAGGATTGTCGAAACCGGAGGTCTGCGCCTTCGGTACAAGACGCCTATAGCAGCATCCCGGCGAAATGCGACTTACCGTATATGAAGCTGCCACGGGGCGCGTTCCACCGGATCGCGCCTGAGTGTCTCTTGATCCCTTAAGCCTTGGAAGTACGCACATACGCATTGCTGGCTCTCGGGCTTTAATGGTACTGGTGCAGAATGGGACTAACATCGCTGCAAGCCGGAGCACTCGGGGCATTTTTGCTTTGCGTAGTACTAACAGCAGGAGCCCTTGACAAAAGGTTTCCCATGGAAACGCTTTTCTTGCCTCTAAAGAGGCGCTTGCTGCGTCTGTTTTCAAGATGAGGCCCGTGCTTCGCCAGTGGACCGGATAGACTCGTGTGGTCAATACGGGACCCTTGTGGAAGCTTATGCGCGCCATTGAGCCATCAGGCGTCGTATCCGCCGAATGAAGACCATGAGGTTTCGGCTGTCGCTTGCGCGGCATTTCTCCGAGGGTATGTGACGCTTTTTGCATCAAGCCGCGCGCGTCGCATTTTTGGTGGATGGTCGGCCAACGTTGTTCAGTTGCTGCTGTCGCCCGTGCTTGCAAGCCCATTGATCATCATGACCCTTCCACAAAAAATAGCGGAAGCAATTTCGCGATAGCTCGTAGCGCGGGCGGCGGGGTTTTTCGGGTTTCGGTTCGGGGTGGCCGGATTGGTGGCGCGGCGGGCAAAAATGCCTTGATTTACAGCCGCTTGTTAATATACGACCCTCGCGGGGAGGTGCCGTCCCTCCTGCGATTGGCCGTATCGGAAGACGGTCGGGAAAAGAGGTTCTTATGATGAGATTTGGCTCGCTCGAGTGTATCGCGGGCGAGGCTCCGAGCTCCGTCACCCGGTCGGATCGTGTGGGCTGCGGAATCGCCGCCGACAATACCCTCCGCGTGCGCAGGCGTTATTGAGCCGCGGCTTGGCGTTATCCAATTGCAAAGGTCTTCTCGATCCGCTTTACGGGGGCTCCGTCGATACTAGACCTCCGGCCTCACCCGCTTCCATCAGCAGGCATGACTGAAATGTATGTGATAGGTATCAGCTCAGGAATTAAGCACGGCCACCACGACGGCGCAGCGGTTTTATTGCGCGACGGAGAGCTGATTGCCGCGGCGGAAGAAGAGCGCTTCACGCTGGCAAAGCATGCGCGCGGCGAGCTTCCGCGGGGCGCGATCAGTTTTTGTCTGAAGCAGGCCGGCATCACCATGCAGGATGTCGACTGGATCTGCTCGCCGCTGAAAACCTACGCCAATTATCGCGAGCGCCTGACGGACTATTTCAAATATCAATTCGGCCACAGCCCGAAGATCGAACTCTACGATCACCATCTTTGTCACGCCGCGAGCAGTTTTTTCGGCTCGGGCCTGCCTGAGGCGACGGTGATCTGTTTCGATTTCTCCGGCGATTCGAGTTCGGGAATGGTCGCGCATGCCAAGGGCAACGAGTTTCGCGAACTGACGCGCTTCGGCAGGCACAACAGCCTTGGGCTGTATTACGGGATGCTCACTCAGTATCTCGGCTATCAGATGACCAACGACGAATACAAGGTGATGGGGCTGTCGTCGTATGGGCGTCCGCGCTACCTTGAGCAGTTCGGCACCATCCTGCGTCCCGACGGCATCAGCTACGAGCTGGACCGCGCCCTGGACAAGCGCGTGAGGGACGCGGAGATCTACACCAGCGACTTCTCGACGCGGCAGGAGCGGATTTTTACCGAGAAGCTGGAGGATCTGCTTGGGCCCCGGCGTCAGCGTGGGCAGGCGCTCGATCAGCGCTTCACGGACATCGCGGCCAGCGGCCAGAAGCAGCTGGAGATCGTCGCCACCCACGTCACGCGGGCGGCGATCGCGGCCTCCGGCTGCAACGACGTCTGCCTCGCCGGCGGCGTCGCGCTGAACTGCAAGATGAACATGGAGATCGCCGCGGAGCCGTCGGTTGGCAAGCTCTACGTCCCGCCGGTGCCGCACGACGCCGGCGTAGCGCTCGGCGCCGCGATGCTGAAATGCGCCGACGCCGGCCACAAGATCGCGTCTCTCGACCATGCCTATTGGGGACCGGAATACTCGAACGACTTCATCAGGGACACGCTCGACAAGATCGGGGCGCGTTACGAAGTGGTCGAGGATCCCGCGACCCGCTGCGTCAGCGACCTCGTCGAGCAGAAAACGGTCGGCTGGTTTCAGGGCCGCATGGAATACGGACCGCGTGCGCTCGGCAACAGGTCGATCATCGCCGATCCGCGATCGGCCGGCATGAAGGACCGCATCAACGTCAGCATCAAATACCGGGAAGAGTTTCGCCCGTTCTGCCCCTCGGTACTGATCGAGCGGCAGGACGATTATTTCGAGGATACTTTCGACGCGCCGTTTATGGTGGTGACGTTTCCCGTGAAGGAGGCGGTCAAGGACAAGATCCCGGCGGTGGTCCATGTCGACGGCACCGCGCGAATCCAAAGCGTGCATCCGAAAACCAATCCACTCTACAGCCGCCTGATCGGTGAATTCGCCAAGGCCAGTTCGGTGCCGATGTTGATCAATACCAGCCTCAACATCAATGAGCAGCCGATGGTGAATTCGCCGCTGGAGGCGCTGCACACCTATTTCTGCTCCGGCCTCGACGTGCTTTTCCTTGGCCCCTACCGCCTGTCGAAAATCGGGCTGACTTGACCAGTCGCCTCGGCCGAATTTGGTCGGAAACCCGCAACACGTCTTCGCACAGGCCGTCACGAAAGCAGTTGAAATGAATGGAAGGGTACTCGATGGGTTCTAGATTTCTGAAACGCCTCGAAAATGAATATCTCAGGCCAATTTTGCGATGGCTTCGACCGTCACGGCATGTAAGCTATGCCGGAATCGAAATCAAATACCGCAGCGAACTTGACGGGGGCGGGACGGAATTCGGACAAGACTTTCTTCCGTTTCTAACAGCCCGCGATATGCCGAAGCAGCAGCGCGCTTTTGAGTGGTGTTGCGGTCCCGGCTTTATCGGTTTTTCGTTGCTGGGTAATGGTTTTTGCGAAACGCTTTGCCTGGCCGACATCAATCCTGACGCAGTCGCTTCATGCGAACGCACCATAAGCGTTAACGGACTGGGCTCTCGCGCTTCAGTCTTTCAATCCGATAATCTCAAGGACATCCCAGCCTCCGAAAAATGGAACCTGGTCGTCAGCAATCCTCCTCATTTTGTGGATCAGTACGAAGGGGATTTGCGCGCTCACGATCCCGATTGGCGCATTCACCAGGAATTCTTTGCGACCATTGGTAATTTTCTGGCAAAGGACGGCGTCATCATATTGCAGGAAAACAACAAGGGATCGACGATCGAAAGCTTCCGGGCAATGATCGGGAATTTCGGGCTTGAGATCGTTTTTCTGGATGGTCACTCCCCAACGCTCACCAAGGACAGCGAGTTCTATTATATCGGAATCATGAGACAGGGTGACGTCCCTCCGGTGTGGGCAATCACCCGAGTCGGGCGCGCGGTCGATCCCTTGCAAAACAAGCTGCTTTGGCAGCGCTATAGCTAACGGCACGGGTGACGCCCGAACCGGACATGCGATCCAACGACCTATGTCATGTCACAGCGTCTGTGCTAGGTCCGACTCATGAAATATTTTCCGGATGAGACCGCGGGCGGAATTTGGGCCCGATACGCCGTTGTCGTTCTGCCCCTCGTCTATCTCGCCGTGGCGCTCGTCTATTCCGCCTATTCCGCACCCTGGGGCCGGCAGGTCGATCCCGAGTCGACCTATGCGATGAACGGCCTCGCCTGGGCGGCGGGCTATCCGATGATGAAGAGCGATCATCCCGGCACCACCACGATCCTGCTCACCGGGCTCGTCATCAAGCTGTGGACGTTTCTCGCCGGCCGGTCGGACGTCGTCGACTTCGGACTGAAGAATTTCGACGCGATCATCTATGCCACGCGCGCCGCGCAGGCAGTGATCCTGTCCGGCGTCTTGCTGGCCTCCGGCGTCATCGTCAGGAATGCCACACGCAGCTGGCTCGCGGCCATGCTGTTCCAGGTCGCACCTTTCGTCCACCCGGTGGCGCTGCATTTCGATGTGGTGCTGGCATCGGAAAGCCTGATGGTTTCCTGCGCCATTTTCGGGATGGCGCTGGCGCTCAAGGCGGCACTGGACGAAAATCCGCCGACGGTCTGGCTTGGTGCGATGCAGGGACTGACATTCGGATTGGGGTTATCGTCCAAAATCCTGGTCTTTCCGTTGGCCGCTTTGAGCGTCTCCTTGCTCAGGAATCGGTGGGCGTTCGCCGTCGCCTCCCTGACCGGTATCCTCTCGTTCTTTTTATTCAACCGGATCTTCAATCCGAATGTGTTCACGGGCGGATTTCACTGGCTCGTCAGCCTGGCCACGCACAAGGGCATCTATGGCGCGGGCGAAACCGGCTTCATCGACTTCAGCCTGTTCTGGCCGAACATGGAAGAAATCATCGGGGCGGGCGCGGTCATCTTTGCCGTGTTCGCGATCGGCATGCTCGCAGCACTTGCGCGAATGCTGACCACCGGCCGTTACCTCGATCCGGTCAGCCTGACGCTGGTTGCGGCCTTCCTTGCGTTTGCCGCCCAGCTGGTGGCGACAGCGAAGCATTTCGACCTGCATTACATGGCGGCATCCTGGGTGCTGACTGGCGGTGTCCTCGTGCTGACCGTCATCGAGCTGCGCCGGCTGTTTCCGGCGGTTTCGCCGCGCGCGCTCGCGGGCGTGGCGGCCACGGTCTGCGCCGTCCTGATCGCGACCTCGTTGCTTGAGATCAGAAGCGAAGCCGCGCAGTGGATCGCGCTCGATGACAAGGGGGCGGCGCTGTCACGGGCCGTTACAACGGCCGGCCCGTCATGCGCCAACGTATCCGGGCTGTATATGCAAGCCCCCGACGATGAACTGTATTTCGCGGGAGAAACCACGCTGGGGACTCCGGAAATGCAGGACCGGTTCTCTGAGGCCTATGCGCGCCAGTTCAAGGCGCCGCTCCTGAACTACAATACTTACGGCGATGCGCTGTCGCGGAATTTCCATCCTTTTAGCTTCAGACAGCTGGCCGTCGAATATCCCTGCATCGTGGTGCGATCCGCGGCGGAGCTCGACCCGAAAACCTCGGTCTGGTTGACGGAATTGCACCCCGACCATTGCGTGGTCGAGGGCGTCCAGGTCTATGCGGTTGGCATTGCCTGCGAGAAAATCCGCCGCGCTGCGCAAGGCCCTTGAAATGCCTCCTGAATCCTCTGAACCCCGGCCTGAGGGTTTCATCCGTCGTATATAGAATGTAGACTGCAGCGGCGGCGCCGGCCTCAAACCGGTGGCGTATCGAGGCGGTACGCAGCCGCAGGTTGGTTCGAATTTGAGTTGTCCGTTTCGTGGGCAATCCTGCATCGATCGGGCAGGTGACGAATGGCTTGTTTCAACGGAGCAGGGCAGAGGGAGCGCGTCCAATGACCGCGCCCGCCGCGCCGTCCGAACCGGCCCCGGTGCCTCAGCCGGTGGTGCAGGCCTTGACTCGCGCCGCGATCTTTCTGGTCGCGACCATCAATCCCGGCGCCGCCAATCGCGCGGCAGTCCGGTCGTTTTGCGGCGATCTGCCGGGGCTGATACGCGCCGTCGGCTTCCGCAACATCGAGGGAAACCTTTCCTGCGTGATGGGGATCGGATCGGAGGCATGGGACAGGCTGTTTGGTCAACCACGGCCGGCAGAGCTGCATCCGTTTCGGGAAATCAAGGCCGGCCCGCGCCATGCGGTTGCGACACCTGGCGATCTCATGTTTCACATCCGCGCCAAGCCCATGGACCTCTGTTTCGAGCTGGCCACGCAAATCATGGCCCGGCTGGGCGGGGCGGTTTCGCCGGTCGATGAAGTGCATGGCTTTCGTTATTTCGACGAGCGCGACCTACTCGGCTTTGTCGACGGAACGGAAAATCCGGAGGGGCAGCTCGCGATCGATACCGCCTATGTGGGGGCCGAAGACGCCGCCTTCGCCGGCGGCAGCTATGTGATCGTGCAGAAATATTTGCACGATCTGGCAGGCTGGAATGCGCTGTCCACGGAAGTCCAGGAGCGTATCATCGGCCGCACCAAGTTGTCCGACATCGAGCTCGATGACGCCACAAAACCAACTTACGCCCACAACGCGCTCACCACGATCGTGGTGGATGGCAAGGAAACCAAGATCGTCCGCGACAACATGCCGTTCGGCCGCGTGGCCGACAAGGAGTTCGGCACCTATTTCATCGGCTATGCGCGTTCGCCGCGAACGACCGAGCAGATGCTCGAAAACATGTTCGTGGGCCAGCCTCCCGGTAACTATGATCGTTTGCTCGATTTCAGCGTCGCCAAGACCGGCAATCTGTTCTTCGTGCCATCGGCGACTTTCCTGGAAAATATCACGGACGACGATCCGGCCGCTGAACTTTCGGACACGCCTGCGGCTGCAGCGCCAAAGCCCGTGCCGAAACGCGAAGGTTCGCTCGACATCGGTTCGCTCAAAGGAGACCCCGCATCATGAACAATCTTCACCGCGAACTTGCCCCGATATCCGAGGCGGCCTGGGCCGATATCGAGGAGGAAACCTCGCGCACCCTCAAGCGCTATCTGGCAGGGCGGCGCGTCGTCGACGTGCATGGGCCGGGTGGCGTCGCGCTTTCCGCTGTCGGCACCGGCCATCTGCGCAATGTCGCAGCACCCGGAGATGGAATTCTGGCGCGCGCGCGCGAGGTCAAGCCGGTGGTCGAACTGCGCGTTCCCTTCGAACTCGATCGCCAGCAGATCGACGACGTGGAGCGCGGTGCCGACGATTCCGATTGGCAGCCTGCCAAGGATGCGGCGCGACTCCTGGCCTTTGCGGAGGATCGGGCGATCTTCGAGGGCTACGCCGCCGCAGATATCGGCGGCATCCGCGAGGGCACCAGCAACCCGATTATCACCCTGCCGCCCGATGTGCGCGCCTATCCCGACGCCATTGCCCACGCACTGAGCCAATTGCGCCTGGAGGGCGTCAACGGACCCTATTCGGTATTGCTGGGCGCCGACGCCTATACGGCGTTGAGCGAGAGCAGCGATCACGGCTATCCGATCATGCGGCATATCAAGGAGCTCGTGGACGGCGAAATCGTCTGGGCGCCGGCGATTACAGGCGCCTTCGTGCTGACGACGCGCGGCGGCGATTTCGCGCTTTATATCGGAGAGGATGTGTCGATCGGCTATCTAGACCATGACGACAAGACGGTCCGGCTCTACCTTGAGGAGACCTTCACCTTCCTGCTGCTGACCACAGAGGCTTCCGTTGCGCTGATTGCCAACGACGGCAAAGCCAAGCCCTGATTTCGGCTCGTGGGGCCCGGCGGCGACGTGCGATACGAAGGGATGAGGGCCGCGTGTTGACTTTGCCCCGCATCCTTTAAATACTCGGACAAACACAACAATAAAGACGGGTTTCGGGAAGGAACGCCATGCCCACTTCACGCCGGACGCTTTTGAAGAATGCCGCGGCCACGGCAGCGGTGCTCAATCTCGATTGGACGCGCGCGCAGGCGCAGGCCGAGACGCTTCGGATTGGTGTGATCTACGATCTGACCGGCCCGTTTGCGGCCGGCGGCTCGGTTGCTTCCTCCGTCGGAACCCAGATTGCGATCGATCTCGTCAACGAGAAGGGCGGTATCGGCGGCAAGTACAAGATCGTACCCGTCGCCGCCGATTCCCAGAGCAAGCCCGATGTTGCGATCAACGAGGCCGAGCGGCTGCTTAGCCAGGAGAAGGTCGACATCATCGAAGGCATCTTTGCCAGCGCGCACGCGGTGCCGCTCGCGGCCAAGCTCGAGCAGCAGAAGAAGATCCTCTGGATCACCACCGCGGTTGCGACCGCCGTGTTCAAGGACAAGAATCTGCATTACGTGTTCCGCGCGCAGATCCACTCCGATCAGTATGGTCAGGCCTTTGCCGGCTTTCTCGCTGAGCACGCCAAGCAGAAACTCGGCATCGACCCCAAGGACCTCAAGGTCGCGCTGGTCCACGAGGATGGCCCCTATGGCGTCGGCGTTGCCGCCGCCGACGAGGCCTATGCGAAAGAGGCCGGACTGCAGGTGGTGCTGAAGGAAGGCTATTCCGCGACCGCCCCCGACCTCTCGGTGCTAGTGACCAAGATCAAGCGCTCCCGCGCCGACGTGATCTCGCATGCCGGATACAATCCCGACATTACGCTGTTCCTGCGCCAGGCCCGCGAGAACGGCCTGCAATTCAAGATGCTGTTCGGCGCCGGCGCCGGCTACAGCCAGCTCGACAAATTGCGCTCCAGTTTCGGCGCCGACATCGACAATTTCTGCAATATCGATCCGGTGCCGGCGCAGCTGCTCGACCCCGCAAAGCTCGCGCCCGGCATCGGCGATCTCACCAAGGTCATGGTCGAGCGCTTCAAGGCAAAGACCGGCGCCACCGAAGTTCCGCCGCACTGTTCGATGGGATTCAATCAGACCTGGGTCCTGCTCAACAATGTGCTGCCGGTGGCCAAGGACAAATATGGCGGCTTCGATCCGGAAGCCATCCGCAAGGCGGCGCTCGACGTCGACATCCCGGCCGGCGGCACCATTCAGGGCTATGGCGTGAAATTCTTCCCGCCGGACACGCCGCTCTCCGGCCAGAACGAACGCTCGACGCCGGTGGTGATGCAGAATGCCGGCGAGCACATCTCGGTGGTCTGGCCGACCAACATCCGCACCCAGGAGCCGGTGTTCCCGCTGCCGAAATCCTCGGTTTACGCGATGTAGGTCGCGAGCCGGCGATCCGTTCAGCGGATCACGACGCGAAGGCCACGGCCTTACCGGTCGCGGCGTCGAACAGATGGGCGCGCTTCAAATTGAATCGCACAATGACCTCTGCACCGGGAGCGGGGCGAATCTCCGGCCGCACGCGTGCGGCAACCGGATGACCTGACATTGTCGTGAAGACCAGCGTGTCCGCGCCGAGCGGCTCGATGACCTCGACGATCGCCGGCATATCGACCTGCCCCGGCAAAGGCGCGTCCTGTGCGATGTCGACATCCTCCGGGCGTATGCCAAAAATGAAATCGCTCGCGGAGCCGGTCATCGGCCTGGGCAGCGCAATGAGCTGATCGAGCCCTGCCAACCGCAATTCGCAGGCGCCACCGCGGGCCGCCGGGATCAAATTCATGGTGGGCGCGCCGATGAAGCTTGCGACGAACAGGCTCGCGGGCGCATGGTAAACCTCGTCCGGCGTACCGGTCTGTTCGATATGGCCGCCGTTCATCACGACCACGCGATCGGCAAGTGTCATCGCCTCGATCTGGTCGTGCGTGACGAACACCGTCGTGACGCCGAGCCGCTGGTGCAATTTTTTCATTTCCAACCGCATCGATCCGCGCAGTTTGGCGTCGAGGTTCGACAGGGGTTCGTCGAACAGGAACACCCGCGGCTTACGCACAATGGCTCTTCCCATGGCGACGCGCTGGCGCTGGCCGCCCGAAAGCTGCTTCGGCCGGCGCTGAAGATAAGGCGTCAGTCCCAGGATTTCCGCCGCATCGCGCACGCGCGCATCGATCTCCTTGCGCGGCACTTTCCGGTAGCGCAACGAAAACGCCATGTTCTCGTACACCGACATATGCGGATAGAGCGCGTAGTCCTGAAACACCATCGCAATATCGCGATCCCGCGGCTCGATCTCGTTGACGGCGCGGGCGTCGATCAGGATTTCGCCGCCGGAAATGTCTTCCAGTCCGGCCAACATGCGCAGCGTCGTCGATTTGCCGCAGCCGGACGGTCCGACAAGCACGATGAACTCACCGTCACCGATCATCAGGTCGATCGAGTGAACCACCTCGAGCGGGCCATAGCGCTTGACGAGCCTTCTGAATTCGACGGTAGCCATGTCATTACCTCACCCGATGCTTTCAGCACCTACCGTGTTGACCGCCGATTTGCAAAGGCTATCATCCGGACCGTCACGCCTTCCAAATCCGGTCCAAAGAACCGGTTGCGGCGATGGCCGAGTCGGATGGGGGTTCCGCTTCCAGCCGATTTCGCAACCAAACGAGGGAGGATGAAATGGATCGCAGGACCGTTCTGAAGGCAGGCGTGGCCACCGCCGGAACGCTGGCGATGCCGGCCTATCTCAGAGCGCAATCGAACAGGAAACTCAGCATCCTGACCTGGAACATCGCCGATCAGGAAGCGCTGTTCAAGGAAGAGTTTGCCGACTTTCAGAAGACCAATCCCGGTGTCGAGATCGAATGGCTCGACAAGAAAGGGCCCGATCTGCCGGCATTCTACCAGACCCAACTGGTCGCGGGCACCGCACCCGACATCATCGACCTGCAGGGCGAATTATGGGTGGAATGGGCGGCCAACGGCGCGCTGCTCGACCTCACGCCATACCTCCAGAAGGAGCCCGAGCTCATAAAACTCTACAACCCTGACTACATGTCGAGCTTCGTCTACGACAAGAAGAATTATCTCATTCCGTTCTATATCTCCAAGACGCTGCTCTACTACAACAAGATCATGTTCAAGGAAGCCGGCCTGTCAGGCCCGCCGACGTCGTTCGACGAGCTCATTACGTTTTCGCAGGCGATGGCCAAGGGCGAGAAGACAGGCTTCATTACGCTCAACTTCGACTGGTTGTACTGGCCGCTGATGAAGATGAACGGCATCGAACTGCTGACGCCGGACATGAAGAAGCCGGCCTTCAATACGCCGCAGATGATCGCGGTTCTCGACCGCCTTGCCAAGGCGACCGAATCCGGAGGCATCAACAAGATTGCATGGACCGGCCGCTGGGTCGAGCCGAACGGCGCATTCGCCGGCGGCAATGTCGGCATGCTTCATGCGCATTCGGCATCGTACTTCTTCGTCAAGGGACAGGGACGCTGGATCAACCCCGAAACCCTGGGCGCCGTGCAGACCCCCGGTGGCTGGTCGACCCCCACCAACCACGGCTTCGCGATCTCCAAGACCTCGAAGAATCCGGACCTCGCCTTCGCGCTGGTCAAGCACATGACCGGTACGAAATGGGCGACGCGGCTTGCGGAAATCCGGCGGGTGCTGACCGCCAACATCGAAGCCGACAAGGCCGGGCTCGCCAGCGTACAGGCGGAAGATGCGCTGGCGCATGCCGTGCTGCAAACCCAACTCGAGCAAACCGACAAGATGACGGGCAACTGGCCGCTACCGAATGACGCCCAGATCAAGGACGCGTTCTGGCCCGAAATCCAGAATGCCGTGCTCGGACGCAAGGACGCCAAGACGGCGCTTGCCGATGCGGAACGTGCAGTGACACGCGTCATGCGCCGGTCGTGAGCGTGGTGCATCGTCGGAGGCTGTCTTCAGTGCGCGACGGCAGAAGCTTTCGCCTAGGGCGCACCCGATGGTAGTGTCTGAGCCCGCGACCGCGATGCGCCGGCCGCATTTCGCGGTCCGCAAGTCGACGCGCAAGGCTGTTCTGATCTGGAGCTTCCTGGCCCCATCGCTTCTGATCTTCCTGCTTTACCGCATCCTGCCGCTGGGATGGAACGTCCTGCTGTCGTTTCAGGCCTGGTCGCCGATGAAGCCGGCGGTTTTCATCGGCCTCGACAACTACCAGGAGATGCTGTTCGAGGATGACGTGTTCTGGCAGGCGCTCTGGAACACGCTCGGCATCATCGCATCGGCCCCGATCGGCATCGCGATGGCGCTCGGACTGGCGCTGCTGGTCAACTCCGATATCAGGGGACGCGACGTCTATCGCACCCTGATCTTTCTGTCCTATCCCCTGATGACCGTCGCTGTCGCCATCATCTGGCGCTGGATGTTCGACGAGCGCGTCGGACTGATCAATTACGTCGCCAGGGCGCTGGATCTCGTCGACAAGCCGATCCCGTTCCTCAACTCCTTCACCTGGGCGCTGCCGTCGGTGATCGCCGCCAATATCTGGCAGATGCTCGGATTTTACATGATCATCATCCTGACCGGCTTGCAGAATATTCCCGGCAATCTCTACGAGGCCGCCTCGATCGACGGGGCCAACGCGTTCCGCCGCTTCCTGCGCATCACGCTGCCTTTGCTGCGGCCATCGCTGTTCCTCTGCTTCGTCATCGGCATGCTCAATTCGGTGACGAGTTTCGATCTGGTCTATGTCATGACCGCGGGCGGCCCCGGACGCGCCACCGAGATCCTCATCACCTACATCTACAAGCTCGCCTTCACGCAGACCCGCTTCGACTACGCCGCGGCCCTGACGGTGACCTTCTTCGTGCTGCTGCTCGGCGTGACGTGGACCGCGAACCGGCTGTCCGGCGGCAATGCCGGCGCGGTGGAGTTCGACTGATGAAGAAATATCCGCGCTGGCCGATCCATCTCGCCCTGATTGCCACCTGCTTCGTGATGCTGGTGCCGTTCTATTGGGTGCTGAAGACCTCGATATCAGGCGAAAACATCTTCTCCTATCCGCCGAGCATCATTCCGCGCCATCCCAACCCGTTTTATTACGTCGACGTCTGGTACGCGATTCCGTTTGCCCGCTTCTTCCTCAATAGCGTCATCGTTTCCGTGATGACCGTCATCGCCAACGTCGTGCTCAATGCCATGGCGGGATATTCGCTGACGCAGGGTTTTCGCGGCAAGACCGTGGTGCTGATGCTGTTTCTCTCTTGCATGATGATTCCGTTTCAAACCACCATCATTCCGGCCTATCTGATCACCGGCAAGCTTGGCCTGCTCGATTCCTATCTGGGCCTGGCGTTGCCGATGTTCTCGACGATCATCTGTATCTTCGTATTCAAGGCGAGCTTCGACGCGATCCCGCATTCGTTGATCGACGCGGCCCGGATCGACGGTCTGTCGGAGTGGAAGATCATCTGGAAGGTGATGATGCCGCTGGCGAAGTCGGCGATGGCGACCAACGTCATCCTTTCATTCATCTGGTCCTGGAACAATTTCATGTGGCCGCTGATCGCGACCCGGTCGGCCGATATGCAGACCCTGCCGCTCGGCCTTGCACGCTTCCTGTCGTATCAGGAGGATTCGACCGGAGCGCTGTACGCCTTCTGCATCATGGTGCTTGCACCCGGCATCCTGCTGTTCCTGCTGGCGCAGAAGGAATTCGTGCAGGGCCTGACATCGGGCGCGGCGAAGGGATGACGATGGAAGACGAGGAGTTTTCGCGCCCGAAATGGAAACGATGGCTGCTGAACCGTTTCGTGCTCGTTCCCGCCGTGCTGGTCCTCATCACGGTCGGCTGGAATCTCTGGGTCGTCAGCCACGATCACGGCATCGTCGAAGGCCGCGTCGTTGACACGAGCGGCGCGCCGGTCGAAGGCGCCGAGGTCAAGCTGTGGGTGTTCAACTTTGCGACCTTCGTCGTGAAGGCTTCGACGACCACCAGGCCCGACGGCTCCTTTGAATTTGCCAACAATCCGTCGCACAATATCCAGGTCAGCGCCGAGAAGCCGGGCAAGGGACGATCCGCGCGGGTGTCGATCCGGCTTTGCTTCGCTTCGGAGGATTTTGTGCTGAAGGAGCCGCTCCGGCTGGCGGAGGGCATGTGACCCGCGATCCGATTTATGCAAATCTCGTCATGCCCGGGCTTGTCCCGGGCATCCACGTCTCTACGACCCAGCAGCAGGAAAGACGTGGATGGCCGGGACAAGCCCGGCCATGACGAGGAAGGCGCTTCTGATCGGCAATCTCAGTGACGATCCGATGTGGCTTGTAGCGCAACGACGGCCCCACCCTGCGCAGAGCTCTCAAGGCAAGCCGCCACGAACGACAATCCGGCGACACCATCCGAAATCGTAGGCACCAGAGGCGGCGCGTCGGAAGCCGGATGGCCGCGCCGCGACAGCATCATGTCCGCCAGGCCGCAATAGAGGTTGGCGACCGCTTCGTGAAGCCCTTCCGGATGTCCGGGACGCGCCAATCGCGTCGAGCGTTGCGCATCGAATGTCAGGTTCGCCTGTCCGTGGCTGATAATTCGCCTGTTACCGTCAAGCGAGGCGATGACGAGCTGTCCGTGGTTGCGGTGGACCCACTCCATGTGCCCGGTCTCGCCGTAGACGCGTAAGTGAATATGATTCGACATGCCGGCCGCCGCATTGCAGGCGTCGAGCCGGCCTGGTGCGCCGTTGGCGAGCCGAAACCGGACTTGCGCGAGGTCATAAACCTTTCGGCCGGGCAGCAAGGTGCCTACCTCGGCGGAAACGGATGCAAACCGCAGACCCGTGACAAACGATACCAGGTGATGCGCATGCGTTCCGATATCTGCGAGCACGAGCGACGGGCCGCTGCGGTCCGGCTTCAGTCTCCAGCGCTGGTCGGCATCGACAGCCGATTCGACGGCCGTGGCAAGGCCGCCAGCCAGATATTCCGTCTGCACCAGCCTTATAGCACCGATCTCGCCCGCGAGGATGCGCGCGCGCATTTCGCGCACCATCGGATAGCCCGAATAGGTATGCGTCAGCGCCACCGCGCATCCCGATGCCCGGGCGGCCTGCTGCAACGCCACCGCCTCGGCGAGATCGTTGCAAAGCGGCTTTTCGATCATGACGTCAAGACCCGCGGCGAGCGCGAGCCGCAGGTAACGCGCGTGGCTGTCATTGGGCGTGACGATGGCCAGCGCCTCGATGCCGTCGTCGCGCGACCGTTCGTCCTCGATCATTTGTTCGACGCTGCCGTAGCAGCGCGCCTCAGTGAGCCCGATCGCGCGGCCCTCCGCGCGGGCGCGTTCGGGGCGCGAGGACAGCACGGCTGCGTCCAGGGTGAAGCGCTGGTCCATCGTCGCGGCGATCCGGTGCACGGGCCCGATCATCGAGGGCGAAGCGCCGCCGGCGATGCCAAGACGGAACGGCCGCCCGAGTGCGGAGAGAACCGGGTTCGGCATCACGGCCTCTTCAGGCCCCGAATGCGATCGAGCGCCTCCGGTGATCCATCCTGCCGCATACCGGCATCGAACGGTCGTTCGCTGACCCTGATGATGTGGTCGGCGATGAAACGCGCCCCTTCAGCCGCGCCGTCCATCGCGTTCTTCAGGCAGCATTCCCATTCGAGCACGGCCCATCCGTCATATCCATATTGCGTCAGGCGATCGAAAATGCCGCCGAAATCGATTTGTCCATCGCCGACGCTGCGGAACCGGCCGGGGCGATCGAGCCAATCGGCATAGCCGCCATAGACACCGCGGCTTGCGCTTTGAATGAACTCGGCGTCCTTGACGTGAAACGCCGCGATCCTTTGGTGATAGCGATCGATGAAACCGAGATAGTCCAGATGCTGAAGCAGCATATGACTGGGGTCATAGAGGATTTTGACCCGCGGATGATGGTCGACGAGGGCAAGGAAACGCTCGAAGGTCGCGCCGTCATGCAAGTCCTGCCCCGGATGAAGTTCGAAACAGATATCCACGCCTGCGCGGTCGGCTTCGTCGAGGAACGGACGCCAGCGCGCGGCGAGTTCGTCGAACGCGCGGGCGATGAGACCCGCGGGATTTGGAGGATAGGGATAGAAAAACGGCCACGCGAAGCCACCGGAAAGCACCGCCACGCGTCGCGCGCCGAGTGCCGCTGCGTTCGATATCGCCCGGCGCAAATCATGTTCGGCCTGCTTCCGGCGCGCCTGCGGCTTGCCCCGCACATCAGGCGAAGCCAGTGCGTCCATGACATCGTCATAGGCCGGATGGACCGCCAAAAGCTGGCCTGCGCGGTGGGCCGAAACCTCGCTTACCGAAAGGCCGTTCGCGCCGAGGATGGTTTCGACCGCCGCGATGGTGTCGCGCTCGGAAAGCCCCGCCATGTCGCTCAGGCCGGCAGTCGACACCGGGATTTGCAGCGCCTTGAAACCGAGCTCGGAGGCCCAGGACGCGATGCCGCGGAGCGTATTGAAGGCAGGCTCCCGTCCGATGAACTGGCTGATGAACAGTCCGGGTCCCCTAATGGTCTTTGGCATGGTCCTCCGGTGCCACTTCAGCGCGGCAGGAAGCGGGCGAGAACTCGACTATAGCGCCTGCAAGGCATCCTTCAACCGATGTGTGTTTGCGCAAGGCGCATATTCCAAATTCATCATGATGCGGCTGCGAGGGCGCTGGTCGTTTGCAAGTGCATCAAGACATCCGCCCGTTCGAACATCATTCCATGAGCAGATGCCTCACAAGCCAAGCTGCATTCCCGGCAGCGCTTCCGGCGCAAAGCGGGCCTTCGCCAGGACATTGTGGTCGGCCTGTGCTGACAGTGGAAGTGGCAGTCCAAGCGAAGGGACGACCCGAATCTGGAATAAGTCAGATCGGCATTCTCGGGATGTGAGACGAGGGACGACGGTGAGCAACGGTCGTCGTCCGCCTATGGTTGGGATTTCCCCGCCGGCGCGATCAACATGGCGGCGCTCGCCGCTGCTGCCGCGCAGATGACGGCGCCGATCGCCGCGGCGACGCCAAAAGCTGAAAGCAAGGCAGGTCCGGATGACGCTATCACAGGTCCAATAAGGGCTGTTGCAACCAATCCGCCGGTACGCGCTACTGCGCTGTTCAGCCCGGATGCTGCACCGGTGTGGCTGCTGTCGACGGACATCAGAACGGCTGTCGTGAGCGGGGCGACCGCACCGGCCATTCCGAGGGCAATCACGGCCATCGCGGGAAACGCCCCAAGCCAATAGCTTGTGGCCGACCCGATCCGCAGCGTCAGGAGAAAGCCGGCCGCGACGAGGAGCGGCCCTGCGATCAACAGCCATCGTGGTCCGAGCCTCGCCGCCAGCGCACCGGCCGCAGGCGATGCCACGGCGATGACCAGCGGCAGGGGCAGCAGCGCAGCGCCGGCCTGCATCGCGGTGTAGCCGCCCGCTTGAATCAACACATAGGGCACCAGCACGAATAATCCGCCGAGCGCGGCATACAGCAGGAGCGTCAAAAGCGTCAGCCCGATGAAGCTCCGGGATCCGAACAACGAGAGCGGCATCATGGCGCTGTCGCCGAGCCGTCGCTCCACCGACAGGAACATGAGCAGGAAGATCAAGCCGGTTCCGAGCACGGCAAAAGTGGCTGGCGACCAGGCCCGGCCGGATCCTTCGGTCAACGCCCAGGTCGCAAGGCCCAGGGCAGCCGTGAAGAGCGCTCCGCCCGACCAGTCGAGACTGCCGGCTGTGTCGTCGATACTGCTGTCGACGTAGCGGGACGCCAGCGCGATCGCGGCTACCGACAGCGGAACGTTGATCAGAAAGGCGAGGCGCCAACTGCCGGCATCGATCAGCCACCCGCCAAGGACAGGTCCGATCGCGCCCGCGGCGGCTCCGGCCGCCGCCCATATGCCGATCGCGCGGCCTTTCGCCTCGCCTGAGAAACTCTGGCCCAGGATTGCGAGACTGTTCGGCAGCAGCATGGCGGCGCTCGCACCCTGCACGAAGCGGGCAAGCAGCAACAAGACAAGGCTCGGCGCCATCGCGCAAGTCAGAGAGGCGATGCCGAACAGCGATACACCCACGATCAGGAGACGTCGGCGCCCATAGCGGTCTCCCGCCGCGCCTCCCAGCAAAAGCAGCGCGCTCAGGGGAAGCAGATAGGCGTTGACGACCCACTGCAGGCCGGGGGCGTCGGCATGAAAACTCCGACCGATGGCCGGCAGGCCAACATTGACGACCGAACCGTCAATGAACGCCAGGCTCGATGCCAGGATCGTCGTTGCGACAATGAGGCGAGGGTGGGCCGGCGAACGCGCCCCTTCGGCTGTTCGCGCGTTTGCGGCGTCGAGGGGAACGTGAAGGGCGTTGCTCATTTGCAGTCAATGTAGAGCGCACACCCCCGGAGAACCAGTGGGAGCGGGCGGAGCCGCCCTGGCATCGACGGTTGTGGATTGCGGCGGGCACCGTTGACGCTGTCGGGCGGAGACACGACATATCCTGTACCGTCGATCCAGGTTACCGCCCGGGAGCAAGATATGGACGCGCCGCCGAACATCGATCCCGTCACCGTCCATTCCGACAGCGACGTCGTGCACTGGCTGATGAACGATACGCGCGATGAGCGCTTCCTCGACAATATTTTCGCCGAGCTGTGCGTCCGGCTTCAGCGCGCGGGCATCCCCGTCAAGCGGGCGACGCTGCATATTCTGATCCACCATCCGCAATGGCTGGGCGCCCGGTTCATGTGGGCCGACGGGATGCACGATGCCGAGATTGCGAGGGTCGGCTACGATGTCAGGGAGCGATCCGAATATATCGGCAGTCCCGCCAACGAGCTGCAGGACGGTGCCACCGAGGTGCGCGAGAATCTCGAACGCGATCCATCGCTGGGCCGCAAGCACGCCGTCTATGACGAGATGCGCGCGAAAGGCCTGACCGACTATGTGGCGTGGCCGCTGCACCATACGCTCGGCAAGCGGCATATGGTGACCTTTGCAACCGACCGGCGTGGGGGTTTCGACGACGCGGATATCGCGGACCTGTCGAAGTTGTTGCCGGGTTTGGCGCTGGTCAGCGAAATCCGCGTCAAGAACCGGCTGGCACGGACGCTGCTCGAAACCTATGTCGGGTCGCATGCCGGCGAGCTCATTCTGGCCGGCGCCACCAGGCGGGGAAGCGGGACGACGGTAAGCGCCGCCATCCTGATCTGCGATCTGCGTGATTTCACCAGGATCTCCGACAACTGGCCCCGCGATGACGTCATCGATCTCCTGAACGGCTATTTCGACGCGATGTCGGAGCCGATCGCGCGGCATGGCGGAGAAATACTGAAATTCATCGGCGACGGTCTGCTCGCCATTTTTCCGCTCAGCCAGCCGTCGGCCTGCGCAGATCTGCTGCACGCCGTGGCCGAGGCCCGTCAGGCCATGGTTGCGCTGAACGAAAAGAACGGCGAAACCGGTCGTGCCCCGCTGAATTACGGCATCGGCGTCCACGTCGGTGACGTCATGTACGGCAATATCGGGTCGCGCACCCGGCTCGACTTCACCGTCATCGGCCCCGCGGTCAACATGGCTTCGCGTCTGGAATCCCTCACCAAACAATTGGGGAAGCCGGTGTTGCTGTCCCGCGCGTTCGCCGACTTCGTCAAAGGCGATTTCGATCTCGAACGCGTCGGCGAATATCCGGTCCGCGGCTTCAACGACCCGATCGAGCTGTTTGCGTATCACGGCTGAATGCCGATCTGCGCCGAGAATGCGTTTGTTTCCAAAGGGTTGCGCGAGAACCAATGTTTCTGGTCGCTGCGTGAGGAGGCGAGACCTCACGCGGAATTGAACAACGGAAGCCGCGCGCAGTGGAGCGACAACGGTATGTGCGTATTACGCTAGGGCGCGAAATGAGCCGATAGGAGAAGACTGCGGACGACCGGTAGAGCCACAGCTGACGTCAGGAGTGCGACCTTCATGAAGGAGCGATTCGAGGCGATTATCCGGAGGCGCGATTTGCTTCGTTTCGCGATCGCCGGCGCTGGAACGGCCGCCGCAACTACCCTGGTGCCGGACCCGGCGGCCGCCGCGCCCGTTAATCTCGCCGACAAGCGCAAGGCCCGCTATCAAGCGAACTCCCCGGAGGTTCGCGATTTCTATCGCGTCAACTCCTATCCGGCCCGGTGAGGGAGGCGTCCGTGTTGATCAGGACATCGGAACGCCACCGAGGCCGCGGGCGGCTTGCCGGCTCAGGAGCGAATGAATCAAGCGGCGGTCTGGATCGCCGCGCTTTCCTGAAGCGTTCCGGCCTCGCCGCAGGCGCCCTGGCGGCAGTCGGCAATCTGCCGCTTGGTGGCGTCCGTCAAGCCGAGGCCGGTCCGCCGCCTCCAGCCGGCGCCACCGTTGCGACCCGCAAGAACATCTGCACCCATTGTTCGGTCGGCTGCTCGGTGATCGCCAAAGTGGCGAACGGCGTGTGGATCGGCCAGGAACCGGACTACGACAGCCCGATCAATCGCGGATCACATTGCTGCAAGGGCGCGGCCGTCCGCGACGACGTGCTGAGCGACCGCCGCCTGCGCTATCCGGTGAAGCTCGTCAACGGGCAATGGATGCGGATCACGTGGCAAACGGCCGTCGACGAAATCGGCGACAAGCTGCTGGAGATCCGCCAGAAGTCCGGACCGGATTCGGTTTACTGGCTGGGCTCGGCCAAGTTCACCAACGAGGCGGCCTACCTCAACCGCAAGCTCGCGGCATTCTGGGGAACCAACAACAGCGATCATCAAGCGCGAATCTGCCACTCCACCACCGTCACCGGCGTCGCCAATACCTGGGGCTATGGCGCGATGACGAACAGCTACAACGATATTCGCAACGCCAAGACCATCCTGTTGATGGGCGGCAATCCGGCGGAGGCGCATCCGGTTTCGCTTCAGCACATTCTCGAGGGCAAGGAGCTCAACCGCGCCAACATGATCGTGGTCGATCCGCGGATGACGCGGACCGCCGCCCACGCCACCGAATATGTCCGCGTCCGTCCCGGTACCCATATCGCCACGATCTACGGAATGCTCTGGCACATTTTCGAAAACGGCTGGGAGGACAAGGAATTCATCGGCCAGCGCGTCTACGGCATCGACGACATCCGCAAGCAGGTGGCGAAGTGGACGCCGCACGAGGTCGAACGTGTCACCGGTCTGCCGGAAGCCCAAGTCAAACACATCGCCGAAATCTTCGCCAAGCAAAAACCCGCGACGCTGATCTGGGCGATGGGACAGACCCAGTTCGCGACCGGCACCGCCAACGTCCGCGCCAGCTGCATTCTGCTTCTCGCGACCGGCAATGTCGGATCTCCGGGCAGCGGCGCCAATATCTTTCGCGGTCATACCAATGTGCAGGGCGCCACCGATCTCGGCCTCGATGTGACGACGCTGCCGCTGTATTACGGTCTGGCCGAAGACGCCTGGCGGCATTGGTGCCGGGTGTGGGAAGTGGACTACGACTGGATCAGTTCCCGTTTCCCGAACAAGAAGCTGATGGAAACGCCGGGCATTCCGTCTACGCGCTGGTTCGACGCGACCTTGCTGCCGAAGGACCAGGTCAGCCAGCCCGACAATGTGCAGGCGATGTTCATCATGGGACATGGCGTCAACACCATTACCCGGATGCCGGAAGCCAAGCGCGGCATCGAGAAACTCGAACTGCTGGTGGTCTGCGATCCCTATCCGACCGCGTGGTCGGTACTCTCGGACCGCAAGGACGGAATCTATCTTTTGCCGGCCTGCACCAGCTTCGAGATGGACGGCTCGCGTACCGCTTCGAATCGCTCGCTGCAGTGGGGCGAGAAGATCGTGGAGCCGGTGTTCGAATCGAAGAACGACTACGACACGATGTACCTGTTTGCCCGCAAGTTCGGCTTCGCCGATCGGATGTTCAAGAACATCAAGGTCGACAACAATGCGGTGTCGGCGGAAGATATCCTGCGCGAGATCAATCGCGGCGGCTGGTCGACCGGCTATTGCGGGCAATCGCCCGAGCGGCTCAAGGCGCACATGAAGAACCAGGCCAAGTTCGATCTGGTCACCATGCGGGCGCCCAAGGATGACCCGGAGGTCGGCGGCGACTATTACGGCCTGCCATGGCCGTGCTGGGGAACGCCGGAGTTCAGGCATCCCGGCTCGGCGATCCTCTACAACACCAACCTGGCGGTGAAGGACGGCGGCGGCACCTTCCGCGCCCGGTTCGGCGTCGAACGCATCGTCAAGCGCAAGGTGATGGAAAACGGCCAGGAAGTCGAAAAGGAGGAACACGACAACCTGCTCGCCGAAGGCTCCTATTCCGCCGGCTCCGAAATCAAGGATGGATATCCGGAGTTCACTTTGGCGGTGCTCAAGAAGCTCGGCTGGGACAAGGATCTCACCGCGCAGGAATTGGCTGTTATCCAGACCGTGAATCCCGCCAATCCCGATACGGTGTCCTGGTCGCTTGACCTTTCCGGCGGAATCCAGCGCGTGGCGATCGAGCACGGCTGTTCGCCTTATGGCAACGGCAAGGCGCGGATGATCGCCTGGAATCTTCCCGACCCGATTCCGGTCCACCGCGAGCCGATCTATACGCCGCGCACGGATCTCGTTGCCGACTATCCGACCTTGCCGGACGCCAGGCAGTTCCGCGTTCCCAATATCGGCTTTACCGTGCAGAAGGCGGCGGTCGACCGGGGCATCGCCAGGCAATTTCCTCTCATTCTGAGCTCGGGGCGGCTTGTGGAATATGAAGGCGGTGGCGAGGAAACGCGCTCCAACAAGTGGCTCGCCGAATTGAAGCAGCACATGTATGTCGAGATCAATCCGGCGGATGCGGCCGAGCGCGGCATCCAGGACGGCGGATGGGTCTGGGTGACGGGGCCGGAGGGCGCTTCAAAGGCCCGCATGAAGGCGCTGGTGACCGAACGCGTCGGCAAGGGTCTTGCCTGGATGCCGTTTCATTTCGCCGGCTGGTTTGAGGGCGCTGATCTCCGCGCCAAATATCCGAAAGGCTTCGATCCCATCGTGCTCGGCGAGAGCGTGAACACGCTCACGACCTATGGCTACGATCCTGCGACCGGGATGCAGGAGCCGAAGGCAACCCTTTGCCAGATCAGAGCGGCGTGAGAGGGAATGCGATGGCGCGCATGAAATTCCTTTGCGACGCGGATCGGTGCATCGATTGCAACGCCTGCGTCACCGCCTGCAAGAACGAGAACGAGGTCCCCTGGGGCATCAATCGCCGCCGCGTCGTCACCATCAACGATGGCAAGCCCGGCGAGCGCTCGGTCTCGATGGCCTGCATGCATTGCACCGATGCGCCCTGCGCGGCGGTCTGCCCGGTCAGCTGCATCTATCCGACCGATGACGGTATCGTGCTGCATGACAAGGATATCTGCATCGGCTGCGGCTATTGCTTCTATGCCTGCCCGTTCGGCGCGCCGCAGTACCCGCAGGTCGGCAATTTCGGCTCGCGCGGCAAGATGGACAAATGCACCTATTGCGCCGGCGGCGGCGGACCGGAAGCGCCCGGCAGCGCCGCGGAGTTCGAGAAATACGGCTCGGACCGGTTCGGCGAAGGCAAGCTCCCGATGTGCGCCGAGATGTGTTCGACCAAGTCGTTGCTGGCCGGCGACGGCGACATCATTGCCCAGATCTACAAGGAACGCGTTCTCAAACGCGGTTACGGCTCCGGCGCCTGGGGCTGGATGACCGCCTATCGCGAGGACATCAAAGTTTGATCTGCCACCGAGGCTGACGATGGCAAGGAAGGCAGCAAGGGGTTGACGTCATGACGCTTCCTGTGAGCATTCGCCTTCTGGTCCTGGCGGTGGCATGGCTGGTGATGGCCGCGGCGGTTCCTGCATACGCCGAAAAGTTCGGGCCCGATGGCGCCCCTGATCCCACGGCGAGCGTGGTCGATCAAGAGACGCTGCTGAAGCAGGTGCCCCGCATCGAAGGCCGCATCGATATTCCCGACAGGAAAGCCGCCGTGCTGATCCAGCCCGCGGGGCGGACCTGGGACTATTTCCATGAAGTCCTGCTGCATTGGGGCGGCGCGATCGTGATCCTGGGGACCATCGCGCTGCTCGCACTGGCCTATTTTATTGTGGGACGCATCCGGATTGCCGGAGGGCGCTCGGGGCAGAAAATCCTCCGCTTCAAGGCCTTCGAGAGATTTTCGCATTGGCTGACGGCGGTCTCATTCGTCATTCTCGGATTGACCGGGTTGAATATCACCTTCGGAAAACTCGTGCTGTTGCCTGTGGTCGGCCCGGACGCATTCTCGGAGATTTCGGAAGCTGCGAAGTATTTGCACAACTTCACCAGCTTCGCATTCATGGCCGGGCTCGTCCTGATCATCGTGATCTTCTTCAAGGACAACCTTCCGGAGAAGGTCGATCTCGATTGGCTGAGGCAAGGCGGAGGTTTCATCAAGAACAGGCATGCTCCGGCCGGCAGGTTCAATCTGGGAGAGAAGCTGGTCTATTGGCTTTCGCTGATGGCCGGCATTGTCGTTTCGTTATCGGGTGTTCTGCTGCTGTTTCCCTTCTACGGGACCGATATCGCCGACATGCAGCTCGCGCAGGGCGCACACGCCGTCGTGGCCGTGCTGTTCGTCGCCCTGATCCTGGCGCACATCTATATCGGCACGCTCGGCATGGAGGGTGCGTTCGAAGCGATGGGGCAGGGCGACGTCGATCTCAACTGGGCGAAGGAACATCACGACCTCTGGCTTGCCCGACAACTCGAGAAGGAGCGCGGACCGGGACGGCCCGCGGCGACACCAGCGGAATGAAGGTTGGCCGGACGACCCGTTGATCCGGCGCACACGAGATAGCCTGACGCATCACCGCAACATCTTGTCCCCGTGAATCCGGGGCGATCCACGACATGTCATTTTTTTTCAAGGAGAGAAGGTCATGGACGATATCACTCGACGTACGATGTTGGCGGCCGGCGCCGCCGGCGGCCTGTTTGCGGCAACGGCGGCCGGCGCGCAAACCAATGAGCCGGTGCCGCAACCCATGCGCCCCGGCCATGGCGGCACCGATCCCGGTCCGCGCAATCTCCTCCGCGACCGGCAAAATCCCGATATCCTGGTCCCGCCTCCCACCGATCACGGCACGCTACCCAATCTTCGTTTCTCTTTTTCGGATTCCCATGTCC